>FLOH01000609.1_pt1 | contig 71443 bp, 54 predicted proteins | sample 756751 | NCBI WGS metagenome assembly FLOH01 (sample SAMEA4026879, study PRJEB14308) | marine metagenome | biome: coastal water; material: water | depth 74 m
TTGATCAAAATCCCTAGTTGCGTATATTTTATCACCGGTTTTAAGATTCAGAATGAAAAGACGATTTTTATCCGACTCATAACCATCACGCTCCATACTTTCCCAAGCCATATAAGTTCCATCGGGTGAAAAAACCGGAGCTACATCAAATCCCATCATACCTTTGGTCATGTTTTCTGTTTTGCCACTTTCAAGATTATAGAAATAAATAGCTGAGTTTGTTGAAAGGGTTGCTGCTTTACCCGATAATTTTTTGCTTGAATAGGCAACTATTTTACTATCACCACTCCACTCAATCTGTTCAATTCCACCAAATGGACTCAATGGTGAATTGAAAGGTTCGCCTTCCATAATATCCTTATGATTACTTAACCCTTTACTACCATAATCAGCAATAAACACATGACTATAACTATCAACCCAATGATCCCAATGACGGTACATTAAATCATTCATCAATCTTCCTGAAGCAAGTGGCAAACCTTCATAAAGGTTTTCAAATTTACCTTCGAGTTCAACATCTTTGGTATATAATATTTTGCTTTGATTTGGAGCATATTTAAATCCAGAAATTCCTCCTTCAATTTTCGATATTTGTGTTCTTTCTGAGCCATCAGGATTCATTTCCCAAAGCTGAACAGAACCACTTTCGGATGTGAGAAAACCAATTTTTTTGCCATCGGGTCGCCAAATAGCATTAAACTCGCTTTTTGGCGAAGTTGTAAGTCTTTTAACACTTTCTGCATTTAAGCCAACAGAATATAATTCTCGGTTACCTTTATTTTGCTCAACTGAATAATATGAAACTCCATAAAGAACAGTTTCTCCATCAGGGCTAACCTGAGGATCGCTTACACGACCAAATGCCCATAAAACTTCAGGGGTCATAAGGTTACTTTCTAACACAAGGTTTGGATTATCAATTACTAATGGTTTTTGCTGAGCAAAAGCATGGATGCCAATCAACATAGCGATCAAGCAAAATAGAGATAATTTTTTCATCATAAGAACAGATTAAAATTTGATAAGCAAAAGTAGTAATTTACCAATCGGTAGGCGAATCAAATAGTTAATATTTATTTTACTAGTAGAATTACCGGTATACCACTAAGACTAATTTTAATGCTATTTACCGCTCTAACAAATGAAGGAGTATTAGTTTTATCCGAGTTGGAAGTCAGAGGTATTGCATCTTCAATAACATAACTTCCCGGAATATCTACCCATACATTTTTTGCATGGTTTTCAGAAGTTGGACGCCATGCGATTATTCTTTTTACTCTACCATTTTCATCACTAAAAGCATAAACATAGGCATCTTCATTTTCCATGATGATACTATGAAAGTAATAATTACCCAGATGTTCTTGCAACAATTCGAAGGAGAAAAACGATTTTTTCTTTTTGAAACCCTTACTATAAGATGATATTAAACCTGATCTATTATGCAACATTGAGGTATAATCAACATTGGAAAAAAAGTACCAATAAAATTGCTCTGTACCTAATCGATATAGTATTAATGCCATACGAGTTCCATAAATGGCTTGCTCAAATTCACTTACGCAAACAGCATGTGTACAATCATCACCTCCTCCATGGCTATCAAAACCAAATTCTGTTACATAAACTGGGATATCTGATAAATTACTTTTTGAAAAAGCATGAAGATTATTAATTGACCATACTTCGGATCTTGGATCCTCCGGATTAACAGCAATTCTATCGCCATCATAGTTATATGTGTAAGAGTAAATGTGAGTATTAAGACCGGAAATATTTCCTGTATTTTTCCCATTTAAATACTTTGAGATATAATTGCCGAGAACAGAATTCTTAACATATGCTTGAGTGGCACATGGTAGAATTATTAAATCTTTTGAATTAGCTCGGAATCCATTACTCATGCCAGTTAAGATATCTTTATAAACAGGTTTTGAGTATTCCCATGGCTCATTACCAATTTCAACAATAGATACCAAAGGACTATTTTGAGAAAAATGTTTTGAAAATGATGCTCCATAATTATACGACTCCTTAATTGTATTTTTCCACAGAGTATCAGGAAACTGATTGTTATTAAACATTATGCATGCATCAATGCTAAATCCGGCATTTTTCCAGATACGATATTCCGTATCCCAGTTTATCCAGTTTGTTGCTGTAGTTCCATTTCCTTGAACCATTTTTTGATAATTAGGATCATCAGTAGGTTTTAATATATCCCAATCAATTCCATGATAATTTCTTGCCAGTTTAGCAACCTGCTGAAACATATGTGCACCTAAATCTTTTTTGAGTTCAGAGGATGACACACTATACCCCCACCCCCAAATAGCATTAATCCCCATTGATTGGCCATAAGTTCTTGTTGCCAATGCTGGAAGAGGTGGGGCACCAAAAGGACCATATTTATCATAAACTTCAAATTCATGCAGCTTTGCTTTTTGGTATAGCACTGGTTTTAAAATAAAACTAACTTTAATATACCTTGCTGTAATCTCAGGTTTCAATACTGTTGGCACAAATGCTGTTGTTTTAGGATTTAGTTTAGCTACTTCTTTCCATTGTGTTTTATTTGAAGAAACAAAAACTGAAATTGAAACTATACCCTCGCCATTGTAATGCCTGCTTCCAATCCATCCTATTCTACTTTCCTTGAGCAGATCGAAAATTACCTCTTCCTGTAGTAATGAATGCAGCGCAGCAATTTCAAAAACTTCAAACGAACTACTACTGGTAAGATTTATTGATGTAACCTCTTCACCTGATTTAAATTCAAATGTTTTAAGATGGTAATTTTCTGCAGGGGCGTAACTAAAAACAAATTGTTTTTTTAAAGTTTCTACTTTAATCCAAACTGTATCCTTAGTATTTATCTTTATAGATAATAGCAAAAAAGCCTCAGGTATTTTAAATTTAATATTTAAATTACCTGAATTAATCTCTGATTTTGAAGATGTTATACCATCAAAAGCATTGGTTGTAAACCTGTTATTATAATCCAGATCATATTTTGCCCGGTCAAGAAATAAATTTAGATCGTTGCGTAGAATATACTTTTCGGGCAAAGGCGATGTGGATTCCCAATATGAATCTCTGTCACCATCGGTAATTGCTACAACATTTTCACCAGAAGTAACTTCAACCTTAGCCTTAGAATTTACAGGTGAGATTAAACCTGCATCTACATTCCATTGTCCGAAGGATGTTTGATAATAAAGTAGGAAAAGGACTATTATTGATATTCTCATCAGGCTAATTTTATTGAGAATCAAATATATGAATTTTATATAAATGAAAAAGCCTGTCTGCGGTAAAGCAAACAGGCTTGACTTCCAGTGTGATTCGTCCGGGGCTCGAACCCGGGACCCTCTGCTTAAAAGGCAGATGCTCTACCAGCTGAGCTAACGAATCATCGTTTTGGGGGTGCAAAAGTAATATTTTTTTTTAACCACCTAATATTTTTTTACTTTTTTTATTCTTCGAGAATACCTTTTCCTTGACGTATAATAATTGGCTCACCCGAAGTGCAATCAACAATAGTAGAAGCCTCATTATAACCATAGCCGCCATCTATCACAATATCAACTGCTTTTTCATATTTTTCATGAATTAAATCAGGATCGGTAGTGTATTCAACTATCTCATCTTCATCTCGAATGGAGGTTGTAATTATGGGTGTTCCCAATTCCTGAATTATTGCATCAATTATCGTATTATCAGGAATCCTAATTCCTATTGTCTTTTTTTTGCTTTGGAATATCTTTGGGATACTACTATTGGCATTTAGAATAAAAGTAAAAGGACCCGGTAAATTTTTACGCATTAATTTGAAAATATGATTTTCGATAGGTTTAGTATAGTCGGCCAACATGCTCATATTATTTATTATCATCGAAAAATTGGCACTATCCTTTTTTTTACCTTTTATTGAAGAAATCCTATTAACAGCTTTTATGTGATTAATAGCACAGCCCAAACCATATATTGTGTCGGTTGGAAATATTACCAAACCTCCCTTATTAAAAGCATCAACAACAGCCCTAATATGTCGATGAGCAGGTGAATCAGGATATATCTTTAATAACATTCTATCAAGTTTTGGAAACGAGTGCTAAAATAGAAAAACTTTTGGGTTGAAGATTAATCAATTATATCAAGTTATCATGGTTGTCCTGATTATCAGTCCTCCTTCAGATTATTCCATAAAAAAAGGGTAAGCTACTCACATCGCACCGCTACAACCACCTACCCTTGCTACCTTCCAGTCCTGGGGGAATTCAGTGGGAGCTGGTCGTATGAGACTTACCCCGTGGCAAAAATAAGTATTGTATCGACATAAATCAAAAAATTAAAAAAAATATTTAGTTTTACAGTAAATTTAATTGTTAGAAACTAATTATGGTAAAATCAATTGTATTAATAACACTGTTTGGCATCGCCATTGGATTAACCACAGGATTATTAGATTCATTTTTTCACTTCGTTGGCTTTGAAGATTATAAAATAATAAGTCTTGCAATTTTCACGCTATTTTTTATTGGTATCTATTGGACAACCCTTTTTTTAAGGAAAAGATTATTGAATGGTTTTATGAATTACTGGCGTGCTTTTATAAATACCGTTTATATCGGCACAATTTCATCATTGGTAATTTCGACAATCAGATATGTTTATTTAAAACACGTAGTAAATATTGATATTGAAGCAATTCGCAATAATACTGAAAAAACAATGCTGGATTACTATAGTTTATACAGGGAAGAACTAATTGAACACAGATTATCGTTTATTGAATTTTCGTATGATCCATTTATCTCTTCAGCTTTTTATTTTTTCTATTACTTAACTTTTGTTGTTATATTTGCATTAATAGCATCAATATTCTTAAGAAGAATTGACAGGAACATTTCGATATAAAATAAATAAGTCAGTAGCTATTTGATAAGCTTAATTTTGAACTTAATTAACACATAATATTTTTTGTCTAAAATTTAAAACCTATTATCATGGAAGAAAAAAAATCTGCATTTGGCCCTTCAGTTATGTCGGGTATTTATTTAGGCATAGCCCTGATAGTTTTTAGTTTAATAACATTCCTTCTTGATGTTGATATGGAATCCCCTATCAAATACATATCTTATGTAATACTAGCAATTGGATTATATTGGGCAATTATAACCTTCCGCGATAAGCACAGTGGCGGATTTATCGACTATAAAGGGGCTTTTGGAGCTGGTTTTTATACAGGATTGTTTGCATCATTTCTACTTGGTATATTTACTTATATCTATGTTCAATATATCGACACAGGTTTGGTGCAGGAAATTTTAATTAAAGCTGAAGAAGGTATGCTTGAATCAAATCCAAACATGTCAGACGAACAAATTGATCAAGCATTATCTATGACTGAAATGTTTACGTCACCAATTATGATGGGAGTATGGGGATTTGTTGGAAACCTCTTTGTTTCTACAATACTTTCATTAATTATTGCTATCTTTGCCAAGCGAGAAAATAAGGAAATTGCTTAGCAAAAATAGTTTGTAATGGACATATCGGTAGTTATTCCTTTTTATAATGAGGAAGAGTCGCTTACTGAGTTAAATGATTGGATTTTCGAAGTAATGAAGTCCAATCATTTTTCATTTGAGATAATTTATATTGATGATGGTTCATCTGACAATTCATGGCAGATAGTTAAAAAATTGTCAGCTCTGAACACAAATGTCAAAGGAATAAGTTTCCGTAGAAATTACGGTAAATCGGCAGCACTTAACGAAGGATTTAAGATTGCTGAAGGTGATGTGGTAATTACAATGGACTCTGATTTACAGGATAGTCCTGATGAGATTCCGGGATTATATAATATGATTACCGAAGAAAACCTAGATATTGTATCTGGATGGAAGAAAAAAAGATACGATTCAACCCTAGCCAAAAATATACCATCAAAAATATTTAACTGGACATCAAGGAAACTATTCAGGTCAAAACTACATGATATGAATTGTGGGCTAAAAGCTTATAAACTTAATGTTGTAAAAAATATTGAAGTATACGGTGAAATGCACCGCTATATCCCAATTATTGCAAAAGCTGCCGGGTTTACAAAAATTGATGAAAAAATTGTAGTCCACCAAAAGCGCAAATATGGGGTTACAAAATTTGGTTTGGATAGGTTTATTAAAGGTTACCTTGATTTAATATCAATTAATTTTGTTTCTCGTTTTTCTCAGCGCCCAATGCACTTTTTTGGCACTTTGGGAAGTATTCTATTTCTAGTTGGATTAATCATTGCTTCGTATTTAGCTTATGCTAAGTTTTTTATGGCTGTCTATAAAATGACTGAACGTCCTTTATTTTATTTTGGATTACTATCAATGATACTTGGGGTGCAATTGTTCCTTACAGGATTCTTAGCTGAAATGATTTCAAGATTGGCAAGAGAAAAAACAAATTATCAAATAAAAGAGAGTTTAAATATCAATGGTTGAATGAGGGAATGGGAGAATGAGTAATGAAAGAAAGGAATTAGAGATTACATTGATATTGCAAACAAATTATACAAGCAATTAATTTATAATTAAAGAGGCAACATAATTAAACAAAAGTTGTCTGATTAAAATAAACATATTAAAAAATTAGGAATGAAAATACATTTGGTTTCAGGCGGTTGTGGATTCGTAGGACGCAATGTTGTTAAAAGATTATTAAACACAACTACAGATAGTGTATTTATGGTTGATGATTTAAGTATAGGAAGGCATCCTAAACAATGGTTACCAGGAGAATATACTTCGACTATGTCTGGAGATTTAGAGATAATAGGTGAAGAAAAAAGACTTTTCTTTTGGAAGGGTGATTTTAGAGATTTGCTTTTCTATATGCGCCAAAAGCCACAATATATACAGGAAACATACGGAATAGAATTTGAGAAGTTTAGCGATGTATTCCATTTTGCTGCTATTGTTGGAGGAAGATTAAAAATTGATGGTGATCCACTTATGGTTGCTCTTGATTTAAGTATCGATTCGGAGTTCTTCTACTGGATAACACGTCACAAGCCGGGAAGAGTGCTTTACCCAAGTTCAAGTGCAGCATATCCTACAAGCCTGCAAACTACTGATGGGGCAATTGCCCTTAGCGAAGGTGACATTGATTTCAAAAAGAACCTTGGCACACCTGATATGACATACGGTTGGACAAAATTAACCGGAGAATTTCTTGCTCAAATAGCGGCTAAACATTATGGTATTTCAATTGTTTGCATCCGCCCATTCTCTGGTTATGGCGAAGATCAGGAAACTGATTACCCAGTGCCTGCAATTGCACTAAGAGCAGCCAATAAAGAAAACCCATTTGAAGTTTGGGGTTCAGGTAAGCAAGGTCGTGATTTTGTTCATATTGATGATATTATTGATTTCATCCAGATTTTAATGGATAATGTGAGTGATGGATCAGCATACAATATTGGATCCGGTAAATTAACTTCATTTCTTGATTTAATAGAAGTATTCACATCATTTGCAGGTTATAAACCTACCATTAAACCACTACTCGACAAACCTGTTGGAGTCCATTCAAGATATTGCAATATGTCGCTTGTTGAAGAAAAATTCGGCTGGAAAGCTAAAATCTCCCTTGAAGAAGGTATGCGCAGAGTTTATGAAGCTGCAAAGTTGAAAAGGTAAACTTAAATCTGAAAACAGGTTTTTTCTAAAGAGGATTCTCAAGGTTATACTCAATAATGAGATACTTATAAGAAATAAACACTTAACTTTGTGTAACTTAGTGAAATCCTTTGTGTTCCTTTGTGGTTAAAAAAAAGACTAGATGAAAAATAAAAGAACTATCGTTTGTTTTGGTCCCGGGCCAATGTTCAAAGGAGGAATTGCAAATTATAACACTTCTCTGGCAAAAGCATTTGACCAAATAGAAGATACTGAAGTTCACATTGTTTCATGGACTCAGCAATATCCGGCAATAATACCAAGAGATTTTATTGATAGGAAAAGTAAAGTGAACCAGCTTGAAGGAACAAATATTAAAATTCACTATTTAACAAACTATAATAATCCGGCCAGCTGGAAAGCAACGGCAAAACTTATTGCCGGATTAAATCCTGATAAAGTGATATTTCAATGGGCAATCGCTATCCAAGGATTACCAATGGGTTATATTGCCAAAAAGCTTAAGAAAAACAAAGATATTGAAGTATTTTTTGACCTTCATTTTGTGATCCAAAAAGAAGGAAGTGCCCTTGACAACAGGCTCACCAAAATTGGAATTAAATATGCTGATTCATATATTGTTCATGCCTTCAAAACTGCAGATGAACTTAAAGAACTTTTCCCCAAGAAACAGTTTGAAGTAATTGAGAGAGGCAAGAAAATATCAGGTAATGGAATGAAAGTTTTAAAACTATATCACCCTGTTTACGATATGTTTAAACCAAATCCCAACATTGATATTGCCGAGGTAAAGAAAGAAATGGGCTTAAAGGAAAACGTTTTCTTGTTTTTTGGGTTTATCCGTAAATACAAAGGTCTGCACAATGTTATCGAGGCTTTTGCGGCTCTTGCAAAGCAACGCAACGATGTATCGTTAATAATATGTGGCGAATCATTCTGGAACACTCTTGACTCTTCAAAATTATCTACCAGATTAAAAAATGCAACATTTGGAGTTGCGAAAAAGTTATTCCTAAAAAATCAGGATAACGAGCAAGATTATAATCCGTTAGCCCTAATTAAAGAGCTTAACATAAAAGAGTTGGTTCATCTAAATAATGAGTTTGTTCCAAACGAAGATGTACCCAAATATTTTCAGGTTAGTGATAATATTATGTTGTATTATTTAACGGCTACTCCTTCCGGAGTTGAATCCATCGGTTATAATTTCAACATGCCGATGCTAGCAACAAATGTTGGACACTTTCCAGAAACTGTAGTAGATGGCTACAATGGATATATGGCCATTGATGGAGATATTAGTTCTATGACAAATGCTATGAACAAAGCCATTGAAAAACCAATTGACAGAAAAAATGTTGCTGCTACTTCAAAGGATATGAGTTGGGATAATTATGCTAGGGAGATACTGAGATAGGAAATCCATTGATTATTGTGATTAATTATTGCTGACCCAATGTTTAGATTGTATTTACCCACTATATCAATCTACTAATTAAACATTTTAAACTTTAACTTTTTTCCCTTCTAATAATTTTTCTTCTTAGATTTGTGCAATTCAACGAAACTATATGAATAGACACATTGCCTACAATAACTTTTTAAGCTGGCGAGCGCAACATCTATCAGATAGGTCGTTTGTGTTGATACTTAGTATTATAATTGGTTTTTTTGCCGGGATTGCCGCAGCAATTCTTAAAGTTACTGTAATTACAATAGGAGACAAGTTATTTAGTTTCTATTCTGACTCTGATACAATACTACCATTAATTGGCTTTCCAATAATTGGCATCCTGCTTACAATTATTTTCCTTAAATATATCGTTAAAGATAATGTTGGGCATGGAGTTCCACGGATACTATATGTTATTTCGAAGTTAGATGGCAGCATGAGAAATCACAAAATATTCTCATCACTAATCGGAGGATCTTTAACAGCAGGATTTGGCGGGTCAGTTGGTCTTGAGTCACCAATTATTTCCACCGGGGCAACAATAGGGTCAGCTATCGGACAATTACTCCGGCTTAGCTATAAACATAAAACATTATTAATTGGTTGTGGTGCTGCCGGAGCTATGGCATCTATTTTTACAACACCAATTGCAGCAGTAATATTTGCGTTCGAGGTGCTACTTCTCGATCTATCGGCAGCCTCACTCATTCCATTATTAATGGCATCAGTTACGGGTGCTGTTACAACTAAGCTTCTTACTTCGGAACAATATTTAGTGCATTTTAAAGTGAGTGAGGAATTTATAATTCAAGATATCCCATATTTTATTATTCTAGGGATAATAGCAGGATTTGTTGCAGTTTACTTTCACTACATGCATTTTAAAATCATTCAACTCTTTACTAAAATAAAATCCATCTGGGCTAAAGCACTTATTGGTGGAAGTCTGCTTGGAGTGCTTCTCTATTTTTTACCCCCCCTGTATTCTGAAGGATACGATTCCATTAGATTAATTGTAAGTGGTAAAGCAAACGAACTATTAGACTACACTTTCGTTGATGGATCAAATGCTATGTTAACTTTAATAATCTTTGTGTTATTACTAATTATATTTAAAGTTGTTGCAACAACCCTAACCACAGAAGCAGGAGGAGTTGGAGGGATTTTTGCGCCTGCAGCAGTAATGGGAGGATTTACAGGATTTGTCCTTTCAAGGTCAATAAATGAACTTAATTCCAGCATCGGTTTACACGAAAGCAACTTCACCCTTGTGGGCATGGCGTCAGTACTTGGGGCAGTGCTTATGGCTCCCTTAACAGCTATCTTCCTGGTAGCTGAGATGAGTAATGGATATGAGCTTATAGTTCCTCTAATGCTTTCCACTTCAATTGCATATTTGATTGCAAAAAGATTTAACAAACATTCTATTTTTACTCAAAAGCTTGCCGAACAAGGCGATTTGTTTCAATACAAGGACATGACAATTGTAAAACAGTTAGATATACTTTCATTACTGGAAAAAGATCTACTTACAATAAACATTCATAGTAATCTTGGAGACCTAATAAAACTAATTAAAAAATCGAAAAGAAATATATTTATTGTTACTGATGATAATGAGAACTTCATTGGAATCATACTATTAGACGAAGTAAGAAATGATATGTTTAATCAGTCAAAGTATAATGATCCGATTTCAAATTTTTTATACAGCCCACTTTCGGATGAAAAAGTAAGTATTGATACCGATGCACGTGATATTCTGAATAAATTCAATAAAACCAGCAATTATAATATGGTGGTATTAGATGGTACAAAATATGTAGGAATAATATCAAGAGCAAACATTCTTAAAGAATATCGTGAAAACATGATTGCGGATATTGATGAAATCTAGCAATAGTAATTATTTACTCCACCTTTTCCTCTAACTGCCAATGCAATCCTTTGCATTATTCATTTAAAATTCATAATAACCAGGTTTCTGGTTTATCAAATATTCTATAAAACATTCTAATGTGCTAGTATGAGGTAAAAAACAATAAATTTGTACTTCGAAATTTGATCAACTTTAACTCCGGATATGAGCATTTTAAATTCAATAAAGGAATCAATTGCAACTAAAGAGCAATTTCTAGCAGATGAAAATAATCTTGAATTAATTCAGAATGTGGCAGAACATTGCATTTCTGCTTTCAAAAATGATGGGAAAGTATTGCTTTGCGGAAATGGTGGTAGTGCATCTGATGCCCAACATATTGCTGCAGAATTATCAGGCAGGTTTAATTACGATAGAGATCCGCTGTATGCAGAAGCATTACACGTTAATTCATCGTTTGTAACAGCTGTGGCAAATGACTATTCATATGATGTCGTATATAGCCGCATGATTAAGGCAGCCGGAAAGAAAAATGATGTGCTGATTGGTATTACTACATCAGGTAATTCAGCAAATATTGTTAATGCCCTTATTGAAGCCAAAAAACAAGGCATGATAACCGTAGCTTTTACAGGATCGAAAATTGGAAAAGTGGATGATATTGCAGATATATGCATCAAAGTTCCATCGGTTAATACTGCTCGAATTCAGGAAACCCATATATTAATTGGACATGTTATATGTGAAGTAATCGAAACTAGTTTATTTCCCCTAAGTGAATAAACAAAATGGCAGTTGATTTCCTTAAATATATAAATAATACATGGACATTGTTTTTAGACCGTGATGGTGTAATCAACAAGAGAATATACGGCGGTTATGTTACTTCACCCGATTATTTTGAATTCCTCCCAGGAGTTCTTGAAAGTATCAATTTCTTTTCAAAGATATTTAATCGCATTATTGTAATTACTAATCAACAAGGAGTTGGAAAAGGAATAATGACAGAATTAGAACTCAACGTGGTACATGACTATATGACATCTGAAATTTCAACATTTGGTGGTAGAGTTGATGCCATTTACTATTGTGCTGATTTGGCACAGAGCGAGGATAATTGCAGGAAACCATCAATAAAAATGGCTCAAAAGGCACTGAAATATTTCCCCGAAATAGATCTAAACAAAAGTATTATGATTGGCGATTCAGAAAGCGACATCGAATTTGGAATAAATGCAGGGATGAAAACAGTCTTAGTATCCAATGATACTTCACAAGAAAATTTAAGTACAAAAGCAGATTTAGTCGTAGAAAGTTTATCAGGTTTCGAAAAACTTATCAAAAAATATATCTAATATGAGTCCTGAATTAATATTTGGCAGCTTCATCATATACACAATAGTTATATTTTCTATCTCATGGTTCACATCGCGAAAAGCTGACAATGAGAGCTTCTTTATTGGTAATCATAGTTCTCCATGGTTTGTTGTTTCATATGGTATGATAGGAGCCTCTTTGTCAGGAGTTACATTCATCTCAATTCCTGGATGGGTAGGCGATACAGGATTTTCATACTTTGTGATCGTGCTGGGATATGTTGTGGGGTATGCGGTTATTTCAACCGTTTTGTTACCAATGTATTACAAGCTTAAACTCACCTCGATATACACCTATCTCGGCATAAGATTCGGCAGATCAGCTTACAAAACAGGGGCAGTATTTTTTCTCATTTCACGTATTATTGGTGCCTCATTTAGGATGTTCTTAGTGATCTCTGTTCTTCAAATATTTGTATTTGAATACTTCAATATTCCTTTTTGGATTACAGTAGTAATTTTTATGGTACTAATACAATTGTATACCCTAAAGGGGGGAATAAAAACTATAATTTGGACAGATACATTGCAAACAACATTTATGCTGGCTGCCGTAGTAAGCACAATTTATATCATTACTCAACATATGGATGTGGGGATTATAGATATGGTTTCGGAAGTATGGAATAATAGCCTATCTGATATTATAATTACCGATATTAATTCAAAACAAAATTTCATCAAACTATTCCTCAGTGGTATTTTTATTACAATCGTAATGACAGGGCTTGATCAGGATATGATGCAAAAAAACCTAAGCTGCCGAAATATTAAGGATGCACAAAAAAATATGACAACACTAAGTTTGATACTTATTCCGGTAAACCTGATTTTTTTATTCTTAGGAGCAATACTTTTCTTGTACCAGGGACATTTTAATATCCCTCCTACCCTTACAACTGATCATGTTTTTCCAAATATCGCATTCAATTATCTTGGTACAGCAGCCGGAATTATTTTTATAATAGGACTTGTTTCAGCCGCCTACTCAAGTGCCGATAGTGCATTAACTTCGCTAACAACTTCTTTTTCAATAGATATACTTGAATTAGACAAGAAATTTGCAAAGGATGGAAAACTCTTGAAAAAAAAGCGATACTTGGTTCACATAGTAATGTCGATAATAATTATTTTTGTGATCATTTCATTCAAATTGATTAATAACCAAGCTGTTATTTCGCAATTATTCACTTTTGCAGGATATACTTATGGACCATTATTAGGATTATACTCATTTGGATTATTTACAAAGTTTAAAGCAAACGACAAGCTTATTCCAGTTATTGCTATTATTGCACCTATTTTGTCATATTTGATTAGCCATTATTCACCTGAGCTTTTTAATGGTTATAAAATTGGATTTGAATTATTGATAATTAATGGATTACTCACATTTATTGGGTTATCACTTACAATAAAAACTAATAAATTATTAACTACATAATAGATACACATGGCCAACTTTAGATTTGTTGCACTTAAGAAAACACTTGAAAGACCAGTTAAAACTGTTACTTACCCTTCAGGAAAAGCATCTGATTATTTTGGATCGATGACCTTTAACAGATCTGTAATGAAGGAATATCTTACTGAAGAAGCATTTAATGGTGTAGTTCAAAGCATGGACAACGCTGTTCGTATTGATAGAAAAATTACAGACCAGGTTGCGTCGGCCATGAAGGCATGGGCACTAAATAAAGGCGTTACACACTATACTCACTGGTTTCATCCTCTTACAGGCTCAACCGCCGAAAAACATGACGCATTCATAAGCCCCATAGAAAAAGGGAAGGCTCTTGAGGAATTCCAAGGCAACTCTCTTATTCAACAAGAGCCTGATGCATCCAGTTTCCCAAGTGGAGGTATTCGCAGTACATTTGAAGCACGTGGTTATACAGCATGGGATCCAACCTCCCCAGCCTTTATTATAGAAAATACTCTTTGTATTCCAACCATTTTCGTTTCCTATACCGGCGACTCACTGGATTATAAAACTCCATTGCTTAAATCAATGAGAGCGCTTGATACAGCTGCTGTTGAGGTATGTAAATATTTTGATAAGAATATAAATAAGGTGTATCCAAACCTTGGTTGGGAACAGGAATATTTCCTTGTTGATTCGGCCCTTTTTGCTGCCCGTCCCGATTTGGTACTAACAGGCAAAACTGTTTTTGGTCATTCATCTGCAAAAGATCAACAACTGTCTGATCATTATTTTGGAACCATTCATAATCGAGTACTTGCTTTTATGCAGGAACTTGAAATTGAATCACATAAACTGGGAATCCCGCTAAAAACACGACATAATGAGGTAGCCCCAAGCCAGTTTGAATGTGCACCCGTTTATGAGGAAGCAAATATTGCTGTTGACCATAATCAATTGCTAATGCATTTATTAGACGTTGTTGCCCGTCGACACAATTTTAATGTTCTTCTTCACGAGAAACCATATGCAGGCATTAATGGTTCAGGCAAACACAACAACTGGTCGATGGCCACTAATACTGGTGTGAATTTACTTGCACCTGGCAAAACTCAAAACGACAACTTTAGGTTTATTGTAATACTTGCAAATATCCTAAAAGCAGTTCATGAAAATGAAGAACTTGTAAGAGCGAGCGTTGCATCTGCCGGAAACGACTTGCGACTTGGAGCCAATGAAGCCCCACCTGCGATTATTTCAGTATTTGTTGGTGAGCAAATTACAGCTACTCTTAACGAAATTGAGAATTTACCCGATCGTAGTTTGATGAATCACAAATTGGATAAGGATGTAACTATGGATATACCAAAGATTCCTGAGATTCTGTTCGACAATACCGACAGAAATAGAACATCCCCATTTGCTTTTACAGGAAATAAATTTGAATTTAGAGCTGTTGGTTCAACTGCAAATACTGCAAAACCAATGTTTGTACTCAATACAATAATTGCAGATCAGCTGATGCAGTTTAAAATTGATGTTGACAAACTAATTGCTGATGGGATGAAAAAGAATCAGGCAATATTTGAGACTGCAAAAAGATACATCAGGGAGTCGAAGGATATTCGTTTTGAAGGTAATTCTTATTCTGAAGAATGGGAAATAGAAGCGGCAAAAAGGGGATTGTCGAACAACAAAACAACTCCCGAAGCATTGGGAGCTTTCATTTCAGAAAAAAGTATTGGTCTATTCGAAAGGCACCACGTGATGTCGCGAACAGAAGTTTTGGCCAGATATGCTATTAAACTGGAAAAATACACCAAAAAGATACAAATTGAATCACGTATCATGGGAGATTTGGCTACAAACCACATTCTGCCTACTGCCATTCATTACCAAAATCGTTTAATCGAAAATGCGAAAGGACTAAAGGAAGTACTCGACTCAAAATCATTTGTTAAGCTATCTAAAAACCAACTTAATACCATTAAAGATATCTCAAACCATATTTCGGAAATTAAGGAACATGTTGAGCAAATGGTTGAAGCTCGAAAAGTAGCCAATAGAATTACTAATGATTTGGAACAAGCGATGGCATATAATGATTCTGTTAAAGCATATTTTGAAGAGATAAGAGATCATGTGGATAAACTCGAGATGCTTGTGGATGATGAAATGTGGCCGCTTCCTAAATACAGGGAATTGTTATTTATAAAATAATAATGATTAAAGAATCCACCATCAAAGAAGGTAGATTTCAAATGTATATTAAATATCAATTTTTTGCAGGAACTTATGCTAGTTTCCCATAGAAAGATTTGAAATTATTGATGTATCTTCGTAGTATCAAAATATACTAACATGAGAAAACTATATATCCTTTCAACTTTATTTTTGGTTTTTTTTACTTCAATTGTATTACAAAGCTTTGGTCAGATTACTGTTACAAAGGTTGAAAATAAGAATATCAACACTTCTAGTTTAGGATTCTATTACTCTCTACCACAAACTGTGTTGAAAATTGATATTGTTTATGAGAAGATCCAACAATTAAAGGGACCATTGTCATCATATACAAATGAATATCTCGGAGTGGCAGATTTTATAAATTCAGATAAAATTGAATATAACCCAATAAATGTTGATGTATCAACCTACCAGGAATCAGACGCAAATCAACTTTACTTTGTGCAATTTCCTACTGAGAAACTTAAAGATGCCAAAGAAAGTTCGTTCTTACTTTCAAACATTGGAGGATTATTGGCTTATAATACTGAGCTGGCAAAAGTGTCACAAGTTGATATAATATCCAGTGATCAAACTTTTATTTTTAGAGAAGGTGATAATACATTTCCATACATGTCGCAATACAACAAGCGAAAGAAAGTGGATACAATTATCCGTACAATCAACATTGATACTGTTGTGATAAATAGGTTTCTATTTAATACATCATGGATTGATAAAAGTGCCAGCGATAAAGCGAAAGAAGCTGCCATGCAAATTGAAAGAATAAGAGAAAGCAGGTATAACTTAATTTCTGGATACCAAGAAATTAATTATGGATCAAGCATCGTATATATGGACCAGCAACTCAAAAAAATGGAGACTCAATATTTAGAATTATTCCTGGGAAGAAATTTAAAAACTATTGAGAAAAGAACAATTTATTTTGTTCCTGGCAATAATAATAAGAACGCTGAACTTATAAATTTTACTGATGGTAGGTCTGTTGTTATCAGAATAACCCCTGAAGATATTTCTGGTAATATATCCGAATCGTCAGGTTCGAAAATTAACAATATTTTCTATCGTATTCCAGCATCTGCTGATATTACAATAAGTTCAGGTAATATAAATTTCTTTACAGGAAGATTTGTTGTTAATCAATATGGAGCTGTTTCATCAGTACCATTGGCCAATACCAAATTACAGTTTGACGGCCAAACAGGCAATTTGATTAATATGGTTAAAGAGTAAAAAAAACTCAGCCAAAAAAAAATCCTGCCCTAATTATTTAAGGCAGGATTTTTTTTGCTAGAGATTATTAATGAACCATGAATTTACCAATTGATTTCTGACCATCAATTCCAGAAATTTCAACAATATACAATCCACTTACCAAATTATCAATATTAATGGAATTATTACCTGCAATTACGTCACTTTCAAGGACAACCTGACCAGTAATTGATATTACTTTTAGATATCCACTTTTTTCTGATCTAATAACTATTTTATCAGAGGCAGGATTTGGATAAATATTTATTGATTCGATGCTTTGATTTTCAATTCCAATTTCTAATACACCAAGTACTTCAATATTATCAATTTCCCACGTTGACGCATCACTTGATGTGCTATTATATTGAAAAGCAATATAAGTTACATCATTAGCAAAGCTTGTAATATCCATTGAACCTGCATCAATAAAATCCCAACTACCCGGATCAGGGAAAGTAAATGAGCTGGTAATATCATCCCATGATGCAGTATTCGGATCACCGCCCTCATAATCTGAAGATATAAGTACATATAATCCATCATTGGTAGCATAGTTTCTGGCATGATCAAATCCTAAGGTGATATTTGTATAACCTTCAAGATCTAATTCTGGAGAAATAAGCCAGTCTTCGTTTTCTACAGCGCCACCAGCATAGCCATTTCCTTTTGCACATCCAGGAGGATTACCAAAAATATCAGCCCATTCCCATACCTGTGGCCCCACAACACTGTATTGTGTCCATGATCCTAAACCACTATCAAAACTTTCAGAGTTTAATACTGAAACATTGCTTGTAGTAGCATTTACTATTGGAGCAGTTCCGTCAGTTTTATAATCGATATCTGTTCCTGCATTTGTAAACGGATATACAGTAAATGAGTATGTACCATTTGTTTCAAGTCCGTTAAATACGTATTCTCCAGTACCATATCCAACATTAACAGATACTTTATTATCTGACCAGTCCATTTCATTTGCTACTGGAATTCCATCAACAGGAGCCACGAAAGCAGGGCTAGCAGTTTTCTCGCCAAGAATTAAATAACCGGTAGGAAGTTGTGCTCCCGTCGATTCATCCCAGCTTAAATTGATACTTAATCCCGATGCATTGGCAATAAACATTGTAGGATAATTTGATGGCTCAGGGTATATTGTTTGATCATTTATAAAACTAAAATCATCATAATAAACATATCCACCTTCAACATCCCCTTTATACACTCTAACCTCAAGATAAAATTGTGTTGCACCCATTGGAGCAATAAAATCCATATTATAACTTTGCCAATCTGGGTTATCCGATGAATATTCGGATTCGATAGTTGATCCTATTGTAGCGCCAGAATCATCTAGCCACTTGGACCATATTCTGGTTTTTGCATTTGCATCATTATCAAAATAATAATAACTCAATGTATAAGTTGATCCTTCAATAATGCCTGTAATATACTCATGACCAAAGTCTTGAGTACCAGAAGCCGATTGATGTCGTGCGGAATATGTACCTGCATGTACAATTACTGATTCCTGTGTTATATTTTCCACATGATCCCAACCATCAGGAAGTCCAGAAGTCCATAATTCAAGATCTCCATTACTTACCAGATTTTGTCCGATAAGAAAACTCGATAAAAATAATAATAATGTAAAAAAGTAAGTTTTTTTCATGAGTATAATTTTAATTAATAATTCAAATTGATAAAGGCCAACAAACCAGATGTTAGCATAATTAGCTATACATCTGGTTTGTAAGAACCTAATAAACGATAGCGATTAACTATCTAACAATAAGTTTTTTAACAAGCATGCTATTCGATACCGTATCATGAATACGTACAAAGTACATACCTTGTTGTAGATCTGACACGTTAACTTGAATAGAGCCATTCATAGTAGTATTATAAACTTCTTTTCCTGTAATATCCATAATTGCCACATTGGCGGTAATACCATCAGACAATTCAATTTTAAATCTACCGTCTGTTGGATTAGGATAAAGAACTACCGAGTTTGAAACTAATTCATTAATATCAGTTACAAGAACTGTAACAACATTTGATGGAACAGATTCGCCGCCATCGTAAACTGCAGTTACATAATAATCATGTGAACCAATTGTAGGTTCAGGATCATTGTATTCAGTTACTGCAACTGTTGCTGTATTAATCATAACATCATCACGATATACATTGTAACCTAATAAGTCTCTAGAGGTTTCAACCTTATTATCAATAGGTTTAACAATTGACAAACCACTATAATCGGTAGGATGTATTTTATTTTCTGTTATTCTAGTATTAGAAATAGTGCTATGGTTTGTTACTCCAATTTCAACAATTTTACCACTTGAATATTGAACAACAGCTCTAATTAAGTATGCTTCGGTCCATTGTTCCCACAAAGATACATTATCGAAATCCCAGCTTCTGCCATTATTTAAGCCTCCATCGTATCCAATAAATGTTGTAGCATTTATTGATCCAAACCCAACAACAAAATCACCATCAAAAGTAATATCCTCGTTTGAAACATCAACTTCTAGCCATGCTTCGTCAATTGCGGTTACTGCTTGAGTAAATACAACTGTATTGCTAGGCTGAGTTCCGTCCCAACCATAAACATTTGCATTAAAGGTGTTATCACCAGCCTGAATAGTTGTATAAAACTTAAGTGTTAAAACTTTACAAGCCGATTCAGGAGACATTTGAGTTGACATTGTGTATCCTTCATAACTGTAAGCACCTGTTGTTACATCATTATCATAAATTAATTCAGCAGAACTACCACCAGGAGCACTCCAAGTTAGTTGAACATCGTCGAATGAGCCAACCGTTGCAACAAGATTTGTTGGAGCAGGGTAATTAACTACTTCAATATAATCAGGATAAGTAACCTCGCCAGTATTTATACCATCTGAAACATACAATGTTACATCCCAGGCACCTTCTGTATCATAAACAATAGCCGGTGGAGTTTGCCCTGTATAAGTATCAGGAGTTCCACCTTCGAAAGTCCATATCCATTCAATTGGATTACCAATAGTTTGATCAGTAAACATAACGCTTTCACCTACTGAAATAACGGTTACATCAGCTATAAATCCAGGTAAAAACTCAACCTGGCATCCAAATCCCGGAGTTGCCCATATTGAATCACCTACGGAATTAAGAGCAGCAAAGTTTACTGAATGTGTCCAGTTTTCCGCAACTGAATTATCAGCATCAGGATTACAAAGTGTAAGTGAAGGACCATAACCATCAGCAAGTGTGTCCCAAGGAAGACTATCATCGTATGTTAACGAATCAAGAACATTATTCAAAGCATCTATTAACTCAATTTTTTCACCGCTATTGCTCAAGGCTCCGCCTGTCCATTGATAAGAATCAACACCGAAGGTTTCTAGCATTGCTGCTGAATTGATCGAAACAAGCAAGTAATTATCAGGCAATAATTCTACATTAGGGAAAGTAAATTCAACACCTGCTGAAAACATAAAACCTCCCATGTTAACAGGATCCTGGCCGTTATTGTATAACTCAATAAACTCTAATGAGTCATTTCCTGATTCAGGTGGATTATACATAATTTCAGTAATAACGATGCTTGGCATTACATATCCTGCTACTATTGAGAAATAGTCATCACTCTTATCATATGGATTTGAATCATCCATATTGGATATCAATATCTTATAATCGGAAGCAGCTTCTATGTTATCAAATACATACCATGAAAAAGAGCCACTTGAAACAGGTAGGTTTGAAACCACAAGTATAGAATCCTGACCAGCTCTTATAAGTTCAATTTTAACATTTCCATCCCAGCCTTCAACAGTCCAGGTAATATCGAAAGTTGAATTAGTTTCAATAACTTCTCCTCCATTTGGAGTTGCGATATTTATTGGGAAGTTAATTGCTCCTGGTGTTCCAATATCCTGATTACTAGCCCTCCAGTTTTCAGCTAAGGCATTATCAAGATAAGGTTGAAACAATGACAAAGTTGGCCCGCCACCATCTGGCTCACTTGGCCATGGGCTTGAGTCATCGAACACAACAATATCCACAAGTAAATGGCTAGGGTTCCATATTCTAACCGCATCGCCTGTATTGTTAAGGGCGAAGTTACCTGTGCCATCATAATCAGGAGTAAATGGGAAAGCACCGCCTGTAGCAATTGATATAGTAAAATAACTATCAGGATCAACACTATAGCCAGCAGGTATAATAATATGAGTGTGAGAAGCATCATTATCACATATATCCCAATTCTCGAGATCTATTGTTTGATCAGTATTATTATATAATTCAATCCATTCTTCATCAGTTCCGGGTGAATTGTACATAATTTCATTAATTACAAGATCAACAACATCAGGTATTAGCCATGTTAATGTTTGAGGAGTTTGGTCGGGAACTGTAAATTGCCAGTTACCAGTAATCCAGTTGCTTTCACTATCATTTACTCCCCATTCCCATGTGTTTGAACCACCGTCTACAACAAGATCTTGTTGGCATGTCCATATATGATCATCAGCTGTAACATCTCCATGAGTACCATCATCATAAAAAGCCGAATGTTCCATTCCTCCACCCCATGAAGGATCATATTGGCCATTAGCATCCCAGCTTCCTTTTAGGAAAAACCCATCATAATTCATATTCAGGTTATCGTCCACAATAAAAGTAATAGTTACTGTTGGAGGAGGAGGTCCGCTGATAGTAGTAGTATTATTTGGGAAATCATATGTGAAAGTTGTTGAATTAACTCCATCAGTTACAAATGGAACATTGCCCCCTGTACTTTGATCCCAGTTGTTATTAAGAGTTACTTTTCCTTCCCAGTTTCCAGCAGGAATTGTTAGGACAAGAGTAAATATATCATCACCATCAGGATCAGTCATTTCTCCAATTAATTCCGTAGGATCCCAGTCATTTCCACCAATTTGGGATAAAAAGTTACCAGCAACAACAGGCAGTGTGTGTGTAACTAAATCTGCATCAATATTAGTCTTCCAAGTAACATCTTCAGTTCCAGTTAGAATAACATGTTGATCTGTACCTGGATAGTTAGGATCGCCCCAAGTATCTCCCTCTAAAACTTTGTAAATATGATCACCTGCATCAAGTGATTTTGTTAATTCATATAAACCATTCGCATTCATATTCATAACATAATCGGGATCGGTAGTATTCCATCCATTCATTGATCCAACAATGCGTGCTGTTGCAGAACTTGCAACAACATCTGCTTGTTCACGAGGATTTATACGATATTGACTATCATTATAATTCCAATCAACAACACCGGTAATTGAATTGTAAGTTTCACCTACATTCAATGAAATAAGTGATAGATGGTAATCTACATTATCGCCAATATGAAAATAATAAGTTGTTGTACCATCCGACCAACTACAACGATAGTCGTAATCCACATATGAGTCAACTGTAAAGTTTTCAATTTTAACTAATTGACCTTCCCACGACTCAGCAGGGTTTGTATTTGCTGCAATTGCTTCATCAATATCGGATCCATTAATTACATCAGGTCCATAAGGAGTATTTGAAGAAGATAACACAGAGATTAATTCTGGATATTCTAACTCTGTAAGATCGCTATAAACGGTTCTCTTAGCATTGAAAAGAATTTCATCACCAACGGCAACTAATGCATCAAAACTACTACTGTATATCAATACACCATTGTATGCTCCAGCAGCATCACTAAACCAAACATTATTATATGCATCATTAGCACTCACAATACCTTTAAATGTAGCTAATTCTCCATTAGCCATTGTGCCTCCAGGATTATTCGTGTTAACAAAGGCATTTGCCATTATTCCGGCAAAAAAATCAAAGTTCTCAGAATTGGCTGCATCTGCAATATTATCGAGAATAATATCGCTCGCCATATTAACTGACGCTCCAGTTAAATGTACAAGGCTAGTATTTGTTCCATCAATAGTTGCACCTGAAAAAGTGATTGCTGCTGTTCCTGTTAACGAATAGTCAGAAGCACTTACTGTAGTAACGGCTCCGGAATAAAGTATATCCATTGCTGTTTCGCTAACTGCATATGCTGTACTAATTTGTAATGCAGTAATAGCCTCAAATACAACATCATCAACATAAACCGTAGCTGTACCAGGCCAACCACTTATATCATATACTCTAATTTCAATATGAGCTTCAACCGCATCTACTGGTGAAGTTTGAGAACCACTAGTGAGTTCCTGCCAGTTAGCATCATCAGCAGAATAACCGCCATAATATTGAGTCCCCGTTAAAGAACCTCCTGCATCGTACCACCTAATTGCTACTCTTACTCTTCCTCCGGGATCATTATCCAATGCCCAAAAAGAAAAACTGTAATTTCCACCTCCGGTTATAGCAATATACTGCTCCAGATATACTGTTGATGTTGTTGTCCAGGTAAGATTAGTACTATACGAACCTGTACGTACGTTAACTGTTTCCTGTGCACCTGTAAGACTACTACTAGTTGATGCCCAATTATCAGCGGGGCCAGCAGCACCATTTACGGTCCAACTTTCGAATCCAGGATTCAAAGCTAAATTTTGCGCAGTAATAATGTTTGATAAGCCAAGCATTAAAACAAGCAAAAATGTTGTTAAAATTGTAAATTTCTTCATAAGTATTATATTTAAATTAGAATTTTTTAATATCGAAAAAGGACAACTAAATTACCATTTTACTAATAATCTTCAACATATTTAACAATATTAGTTATTAACATCAGTAATCTAGCAATTCGCCATAATTAAAAAGGTTCGCATCCCTTATTTGTAACGATTGCAGAATAATAATCCAAAATAGATTATTTAACCAAAAAATAACCCTGTCGATAACTAGTTACCATTTAATACAAAGTAATTCCACCAATACAAAGAAACACTTTTCAAATGAAACTACGATAAAGCATATGTTAAGTTAATATAAAAAAAGGGCCTTTACAAATTAATGCAAAGACCCTCTTAATTGAAAAATAGTTAATCTTATTTCTCGTCAACTTCTTCAAAGTCAACATCTGTTACTTCATCATCGCCTGAACCAGCATTTGGATTCTCGGCACCAGCATCTCCTTTAGGAGCAGCTCCTGGTTGCCCTTGAGTATCTTTATACATTGCCTCACTAGCTGACTGCCAAATTGTATTCAGTTTATTCATAGCAACATCAATGGCACTAATATCCTGACTTTTATGCGCAGTTCTTAACTCTTCAAGTGCTCCTTCAATTTCTGATTTTTTATCAGCAGGAACTTTATCTCCATATTCCTTCAATTGTTTTTCGGTTTGGAAGATAAGGGCATCGGCTGAATTAAGTTTATCAATTTTTTCGCGTTCTGCTTTATCAGAATCTGCATTTGCTTCAGCTTCGGCTTTCATCTTTTTGATTTCCTCATCTGATAATCCTGATGAAGCCTCAATACGGATGCTCTGTGATTTACCTGTTGCTTTGTCTTTAGCAGATACATTTAGTATACCATTTGAATCGATATCAAAAGTCACTTCAATTTGAGGAACACCACGAGGTGATGGTGGAATACCATCGAGATGGAATTTACCAATACTCTTATTTTGGTTTGCCATTGGGCGTTCACCCTGAAGAATATGAATTTCAACAGATGGCTGATTGTCAGCAGCAGTTGAGAATGTTTCTGATTTTTTAGTAGGTATTGTTGTGTTAGACTCAATTAATTTTGTCATAACACTACCCATAGTTTCGATACCGAGAGTTAAAGGAGTAACATCAAGCAACAGTACATCTTTTACTTCACCTGTTAATACACCACCTTGTATTGCAGCACCTAAAGCAACAACTTCATCAGGATTAACACCTTTTGAAGGCTCTCTGCCAAAAATCTTCTTTACAATTTCCTGAATTGCAGGAATTCTGGTTGATCCACCCACAAGTATTACTTCATCAATATCTGCTGCATTTAAACCAGCATCTTTAATAGCATCAGTACATGGCTTAATAGTTTCCTGAAACAAACTATCAGCAAGCATTTCAAATTTTGCTCTGGTTAATTTTCTCACAAGGTGTTTTGGTACACCATCAACAGGCATAATGTATGGAAGATTTATTTCGGTCTCGGTAGAACTCGACAACTCAATCTTAGCTTTTTCGGCAGCTTCTTTTAGTCTCTGTAAAGCCATAGGATCTTTTCTTAAATCTAGTCCTTCATCTTTTTTAAACTCGTCGGCCAACCAATCAATAATTACCTGATCAATATCATCACCTCCAAGGTGTGTATTTCCATTGGTAGATTTTACTTCAAATACACCATCACCTAATTCAAGGATTGAAATATCAAATGTTCCACCACCCAAGTCAAAAACAGCAACCTTGGCATCTGTATTTTTCTTATCTAAACCATATGCTAGTGCAGCAGCTGTAGGCTCATTAATAATTCTTTTAACAGTAAGGCCGGCAATTTCGCCAGCTTCTTTAGTTGCCTGACGTTCTGAGTCATCAAAATAAGCAGGAACAGTAATAACTGCCTCTGTTACCGAATGGCCGAGATAATCTTCAGCTGTTTTCTTCATTTTCTGAAGAACGATAGCTGATATTTCCTGTGGTGAATATAATCTATCATCAATTTTAACTCTTGGAGTATCGTTGTCACCTTTAACTACCTGATATGTAACCCGACCAATTTCTTTTGCCATTTCGCCGAATCTATTTCCCATAAAACGTTTAATTGAATAAACTGTTTTAACAGGATTTGTGATTGCCTGTCTTTTTGCAGGATCACCAACTTTACGCTCACCGTTTTCGGTGAAACCAACAATTGAAGGAGTAGTACGACGTCCTTCACTATTTGGAATTACAACTGGTTCGTTGCCTTCCATTACAGCAACGCAAGAGTTGGTTGTTCCTAAGTCAATTCCAATTATTTTTCCCATAATATTATTATTTTTTATTTTCTTAGTTTTAAATTTCGCAATATTAAAAACTGCTTGTCAATGATTATGCCAAAAGGTAATGACATAAAAAAATAGCATTGAAACACATCACAATAGTTATATTATAGTATAAAATGACAAAAAGGCAGTATCGAGAAAGTGCCAAACAAATAGGAAAATTAGTGAGAAACCAATGCTTGACAGTGAAATATTATGAATTGATTAATGAATACACCATTTAAGAAGGAGGATTTCAAATGTAAACAAAAGTATTAAAGTGATTTTTATTTGTATTTAAATCCCAGGTTGTAATCGAGTATTAATACCCGTTCAGATGTTGTTGCAAGATCAACAGAATGATTTAACGTGTATCTTGATGCAAATATCCCGGTTCCACCCTCAATATTTGAGTAGGCTGGAACCTCCTCAAGTAGGGTTGCACCACCTGAATTAATATCTAAATATGTAGCCAATTCTTGTGACCCGCAAGCAATGGTTATATCAATTTTTTCTGCCCATCGTTCAACGTTCGGAATAGTTTCCAGTTCACTTACTAAAAGATTAAAAAAGCTGGATCCTTCATATGACTTAACAAGTTCTTCTCCTCCATCGTCAGTTTTCGAGTTCTCAACTCCAAGAAACCAGTTAACTGATTTTTTCAATGTGTCAGAATATCCTGCAGCATATTCGCTATAATTAAACCTTAATGAAACCTCGTAACGTTTACCATTAGTTGTTGAGAACCATTTTATCTTTCCGGGCTGATCCTGAATAAAAGTAATACGAGTTCTTGGGCTTGATATATCAAATTCATTAACCACTCCAGTTGATGCTGTTAATATCTCATCCTTTTTATTAATGGTAAGTGTATAGTTAGCGTCATTATCAAAAATTCCAACTGCATAATACATTAGCTGATTAGGCGAATAAAATGGATTAAGTATTATTGTATCGCCTTCATCGTTAATAATAGTTTCAGTTATAGCCTTATTATGAATAGTAATTGTATCAAGAACCATGCGATCCAGGTTTATACCATTTTTTTTGCCCTCAATATATGCATCAAGTTTATAGGGATAATTACTTGAGTCTGGATTTTGAGCCAATAATAATGCATTGCCTGGGCCTGTGAATGCCTTTGTAATTTTTACCCAGGTTGTATCATCACTAACATCAGCAATTCCATATACAATAGTAACGTCTTTATAATCTGCATACATATCGAAATCTGTACTACAACTATTAAAAAACATTGCTCCAAAAATCAAAATTAGGGTAGATATAACTTTATTCATTATGTTATGTTCGTTTTAAAGAATCAAACGGCCAAAATTAGCATTTATTATTACAGAATTCACAAATATCATTACTTATAATAATGAATATGAGCTAAAACTAAGTTGGCATGAGCGATTATTTCATTAAACCAAAATCTATAAAAACATATACTCTTTACCTTTTCAATTTCGAAAGTTTTCCAGTATCTAGGTATTCATCAACTGATTGGATTACTGATTATCATAATCAATATATTTATGTGCATTTTAATCCTGAATATGCATTAGAAAATCTATTCCTAGCTATAATTACTTCAAAATATAGTGCTTCACTACTTTTGTTTAAACTTAAAACCCAGATTATAATCTTCAATCAAATTTCGTTCTGTTGAAACAGAAAGTTGAATGGGAGTTACAATAGTATGGCGCGAAGCAAATATTCCGGCACCTCCAACAATATTAGAGTATGTAGGAACTTCGTCAAAGATTGTAGCATTTCCGGCACTAATATCGATATAAGTTACAAGCACCCTTGAACCACATACAATCGTAATCTCAACATTTTCCGCCCAGCGTTCTACATAGAGTATATCAGGTATTTTTGCTTCAAGTAGATTGTAGAAGTCGGCTCCTGAATAACTAATCTCCATAATTTCTCTACCTTCATCTGTTTTTGTATTTAGCGTTTGGTGAAACCAATCTACATATTTTTTAAGTGTATCGTTATAACCGGGTGCGAATTCACTATAATTAAATTTTATTGAAAACAAATACCTGGCACCATTTCTTGCACTTAACCACTTAATCGATCCATAATTAGCTTGATTGATAATTATACGTTTTGCAGGCTCGGTTATATGAAAATCATCAACAATCCCAGTCGTAGCTAATATTGTTTCACCATCATTTTTGTTAATTGATAAGGTATATTCAGCATCCTTATCAAGTTTACCAACAGCATAATACACTAACTGTTCCGGGGAGTAAAATGGGTTCAATACTATAGTATCACCATCATTATTGATAATTGTATCAGTAATTACTTTGTTGTGAATCGTTAATGTATCCAATATCAATGGTTCCAGGGTTACACCATCTTTTTTACCTGTTAATGAGGCATCAAGCTTATATGGGTAGTTACTTGAATCAGGATTTTGAGCCATTAATCTTACATTGCCCGGTCCATAAAAAGCCTTTGTAATCTTAATCCAGGTAGTATCATCACTAATATCCGCAATACAATAAACAATTGGCACTACTTTATAATCTGCATACAAATCAAAATCCGTACTACAATTATTAATTGTAAAGAAAAATGAGATTAAAACTAATGAAAATAATACGTTCTTCATTCTTATTGGGTCTGCTTAAATAATCAGACGACCAAAATTAGCAATTTTTATTACTATTGATTCATAATCTTTTCATAAAAAATAAGCTGCTCAATATAAAATAATTTCTGAGCAGCTCAATAATTTTTTAAAAATATACTTGAATTAGAATATTGGCAACAAACAAATAGTTGCACTTTACTCTAATTTATTTAATCTCCCAAGTATTTCCGCTATTAAATAAGTCATCAACCGATTTAAAGGGTGATTTTTCTTTTACTTCTTTCACCGAATTCCAAACATTTTCCTCTAAAGTTTCGGTTTTCACTGCTCTTATTACTCCAATTGCTTCCGGCATTTCTGGCGGCGACATACTTGCCAGCATCATATGTATCCCCGGGTCGGGTGTACCTGGATCATGTACAAGTATATCCTCAATAGTAATACCATCTTTGCCAATTTCAACAGACTTAAGATTAGTGCCTTCAAGAATAATACCCTTATAATCATCTTTGCCGAAAAGCATTGGTTTACCAGCTTCCAGAATTAGTTGGTTATCTTCTTTGGTTTCTTTACTTGTAATAAGCGAATGAATTTTATTTTGAAAGATAATACAGTTAGCCAAGATTTCAACAATGGATGCTCCTCTAAATTCTGCAGCTTCCTTAAATATTTTTGACATTAACTTAAGGTTAGTGTCTACAACTCTGGCAAAAAATTTCCCCTTAGCTCCAATAACGAGCTCACCAGGATTGAATGGCTGCTCAAAAGTACCTTGTGGTGATGTTTTAGTTTTTGCTCCAAAGGGGGTTGTTGGCGAATACTGACCTTTTGTTAGGCCGTATATCTTGTTATTAAACATTAAATAATTAATGTCAGGGTTACGTCGTGCAATGTGTATAAAGTGGTTTCCTCCAATTGCCATCGAATCACCATCACCTGAGATCATCCAAACACTAAGTTTTGGATTCGTTAATTTAATTCCTGTTGCCAATGCAGCTGCTCTACCGTGAATTCCATGAATTCCATATGTATTCATATAATATGGAAAACGTGATGAACAACCGATACCCGAAACAATAACAAAATCTTCTTTTGGTATTCCAAGTTCAGGAAATACATTTTCTAATGATCTAAGAATTGCATGGTCGCCGCAACCAGGACACCATTTTACCATTTGGTCGCTTTCAAAATCCTTTTTGGTGAGTGTAAGACTTTTTGTTTCTATATTTTCCATCGTCTTAGTCATTTAAAAGTTCGTTAACTTTGTCTACAATTTCAGTTACCATAAATGGCAAACCCTGTACCTTATTATATTGCTCATAAGAAAATTCAGGAAACTGCATACGCAAGTAATTTACAAATTGGCCCATATTAATCTCACACACAACAATCCTTTTATATCTGGATAGTATATCTCTTGTATTTTTTGGAAGCGGCATAATATATTTAAAATGCGCAAGACTTACTGATTTACCTTCGGCAATTAATCTCTCAATGGCAGTAAGAAGAACTCCATAAGTTCCGCCCCAGCTCACAACCAGTATATCTGCTTCATCTTTTCCAACAACTTCCTGTTCAGGGATGTAGTTTGCCACTCTATTAACTTTCTCTTCTCTGAGCTTTGTCATAAGCTCGTGATTGAGAGGATCCATTGAAACGTTACCTGTGATATTTTCTTTTTCTAATCCGCCAATTCTATGCCTTAAGCCTTCAGTTCCTGGTAAAGCCCATCTTCTTCTAAGTTTTTCTTCATCTCTGGCATATGGCTTATAAGTAGGATCATTAGCATCAACAAGTGGAGGTATAATAATAGGTAAGTCTTTAACCGTTGGGATTTTAAATACTTCTGAACCATTTGCTATTGATCCATCAGTAAGAAGAATAACTGGTGTCATGTGTTCCAAAGCTAACTTTGATGCTTCAAATGCTGAATAGAAACAATCTGCGGCACTGGAAGCAGCTAGAATAATAACAGGAGCTTCACCATTTCTACCAAATAATGCCTGCATTAAATCACTTTGCTCCGACTTTGTTGGCAGTCCGGTAGATGGGCCACCACGTTGCACATCAACAATAACCATTGGTAATTCGGTTATTACAGCAAGCCCGATGGCTTCACTTTTCAATGACAAACCAGGACCTGATGTTGTTGTTAAAGCTAGGGCACCAGCAAAGCTTGCTCCTATTGTTGAAACAATTCCGGCAATTTCGTCTTCTGCCTGAAACGAAATACATGTAAATTCTTTATGCTTCGATAATTCCTGAAGAATTTCAGAGGCGGGAGTAATTGGATAAGAACCTAAAAATATATTACGCCCCGATCGTTCAGAGGCGGCTAAGAATCCCCATGCAGTTGCAAGGTTTCCGGTTACATTACGATATTTCCCTTTTTCAAGAGGTGCTGCCTCTACCTTAAAAGTGTTGGCAAACGCTTCAATTGTATCACCAAAGTTAAATCCTGCCTCAAGCACCTTTTTATTTGCTTCAACAATTAAAGGGTTTGACTTAAACTTGGATTCAAAAAACGAAAATGTTTTAGTATAATCTCGGTTAAACATGTAAAAAACAATTCCGAGGGCAAACATGTTCTTCGATTTTTGCGAAGTTTTATTATCAAGGTTCAGCTCTTTTACAGCCTCCCTTGTTAATGTAGTAAGGGGTGCTTGAATTACAACATGTCCAACTAGTGATTCATCTTCGAGTGGATTTGAATCATACCCTGCCTTTTCAAAGTTCTTATCAATAAAAGAGTCGGTGTCAACAATTATAATTGCCTCATTAGTTATCCATCTCATATTTGCTTTTAACGAAGCAGGATTCATGGCAATGAGTACATCTGCTAAATCGCCAGATGTATGAATATCGGTACGTCCAAAATGAATTTGAAAACCAGATACTCCGGCAACTGTACCTTGTGGAGCCCGAATTTCAGCTGGATAATCTGGAAATGTAGCAAAATCATTACCTGCGAAGGCAGTTGAATCCGAAAAAAGGCTACCCGTAAGCTGCATTCCATCACCTGAATCGCCTGCAAATCTAATCACTGCATGATCCAAGTCAACCACTTTATTTTTCTTTGATATCATCTATGAAATAAGTTTAGAATATCCGACAAAACTAATCCTTAATATAAATACAAAGCCAATTTTGTTAATTTTTTTTTCAAATTGTAATATTTATTCTTGAGATGAATAAACCATATATAAATATCTAACTTCCTGAATTTTATGCTTTGTTAAAACCATTATTACAATTAAGTTATTCACAAATTATATTTAGACTAAATTATAAATAAAAGAGAATTTTATAAATATGGAATGTTATATTGCAGAATATACAACAAATAAGGGCTTTACAAACCTGCGAATCTATAATCTAAAACTTATTTATAATTATTATTAATTTGATTTTTTACTATAAAAAGTATGCCAAAAACGTCGTGTATTAAACAAAACTATATATTTGCAAAGTAATTATTAAATTTAATTTATTGCATTATGGCTTATAAAATCACAGACGATTGTACTGCATGCGGTACATGTATCGATGAATGTCCGGTAGAGGCAATTACTGAAGGTGATATCTACGTAATTGATCCGGATCTTTGTACCGATTGCGGTGCATGTGCTGATGTTTGCCCTGTTGAAGCAATTCATCCAGAGTAACCAGTATCAAAACATAAGAATCCCGACACCTATAATTGGTTGGTCGGGATTTTTTTTAACTATTTTTGTTATTTTGAATGTTTCTAAATAAATGTGAATCTAAATAGAAATTGTAATTTTGAACAAGCTACTTCAGTACTGGCTAATAATTGGGTTTCAATTAACAAACTATCATGGATAGATATAATTTTTTAAATAACTCCGATCCTGCAATAATTGAAGAACTTTACAGGAAATTCAAAGAGTCACCCTCAGAAATTGATGAAGGTTGGTTAAGTTTTTTCGAAGGCATGGATTTTGCTTTTCAAAATTATTCTGCCAATCAATCCAATACCGCATCTTCAGACGAATTTAAAGTTATTAATCTGATTAATGATTATAGGCGCAGGGGTCATCTTTTTACAAAAACAAATCCCGTAAGAAAAAGAAGGGAGTATAAACCCGATTTAAGTTTAAAAAATTACGACTTAAGTGAAAAAGATCTGAATAGAACTTTTGAAGCTGGCTTTAAAATAAATATTGGGGCTGCAAAACTCAAAGATATTGTTTCATTCTTAGAAACAACTTATTGCCGATCGATAGGTGTTGAATACTTATTTATTCGCGATTTAAGCATTGTTAAATGGCTTCAAAATAGGTTTGAGAGTACCAAAAACAGCCCTGAATTTAATAAGAGTGAAAAGGTTTACATTCTTGAAAAACTCCGCCGTTCGGTGATGTTTGAAAATTTTTTACAGAAAAAATTTCCCGGTCAAAAACGTTTTTCACTTGAAGGTGCTGAATCTCTAATCCCTGCATTGGACGCAATAATGGAAAAGGGATCGGAAATGGGCATTAAAGAATTAATTATTGGGATGCCACACCGTGGTAGGTTAAATGTATTGGTTAATATTCTCCGTAAACCATTTAAAAATGTTTTTTCTGAATTTGAAGGTATTGAATATGACGATGAAGGTTTACTAGGTGATGTTAAATATCATTTGGGTTATACTATCGACAGAAAAAGCAGTACCGGCAAAAACATCAAATTAACTTTATCTCCAAATCCTTCACATCTGGAGGCAGTTGATCCTGTTGTTGAAGGTATTACGAGGGCAAAGATTGATGAAATTTACAAAGGTGATTCAAATCAGATTGTACCGATATTAATACACGGCGATGCTTCGATTGCAGGCCAGGGCGTAGTATACGAAGTCCTGCAAATGCAGGATTTAATTGGCTATAAAACAGGAGGAACAATTCATCTGGTTATAAATAATCAAATTGGATTTACTACTGATTATCTGGATGCCAGATCCAGCACTTATTGTACTGATATTGCCAAAATAACCCTCTCACCTGTATTTCATGTAAATGGTGATGATCCTGAAGCATTGGTTTACAGTATTCAAACAGCAATGGAGTTCAGAAACAAATTTAAAAAAGATGTTTTTATCGACATACTTTGCTACAGAAAATACGGCCACAATGAGGGTGATGAACCCAGGTTTACACAACCAATCCTTTACAAGGCGATCGAAAAACACCCCAATCCCTATCAAATCTATAAGCAAATACTAATTAAGCAAGGCATTACAAATGAAGATGAATGTAAGGTAGAAGAAACACTATTTACTGCTAAGCTTGAAAAAAATTATTTAGAAGGCAAAACAACCAGCAAAACTACTATCGACAGCTTCCTTTCTGATACATGGAAAGGCATTGTAAAAGCTACTGAAAGTGATTTCCTATCATCCCCAAACACAGCCATTAAACCCGATGAACTAACAAAACTTGTTATTGGGCTAACCCATCTTCCGGAAGGAAAAAAATTCTTCCGTAAAAGTGTAAGATTAAATGATCAACGAAAAGACATGCTTAAAAATGGTGGGAAATTTGATTGGGCAATGGGCGAATTATTGGCTTATGCCAGCTTGGTTACAAAGGGTATTCCGGTACGCGTTAGCGGACAAGATGTTGAAAGAGGAACCTTTTCACACAGGCATGCTGTGATAAGGATTGATGACTCTGACGAAAAATATTTACCATTACAGCACCTAAGTAATGAGCAGGCATCCTTTGAAATTTACAATTCCAACCTTTCGGAATACGGGGTTCTTGGATTTGAATATGGATATTCGCTGGCATCTCCCAATAAACTCACAATTTGGGAAGCCCAATTTGGCGATTTCGCTAATACAGCTCAAGTGATATTTGATCAGTTTCTAAGTAGTGGTGAGGATAAATGGAATGTAATGAACGACTTAGTTGTTCTTCTGCCTCATGGTTATGAAGGTCAGGGACCCGAACATTCCAGTGCCCGAATGGAAAGATATTTATTGCTTTGCGCAGATAATAATATGCAGATAGCAAACTGTACAACACCTGCAAATTTTTTCCATATTCTACGTCGTCAATTACACAGGCCATTTAGAAAACCATTGATAATATTCACACCTAAAAGCCTATTACGCCATCCCGATTGTGTTTCTACAACCAATGATTTTTCTCATGGCGGATTTAAAGAAATAATAGATGACGCTACTAATAATCCTGAAAAAGTAGAAAAAATAGCACTTTGTACCGGTAAAATATATTATGAACTTCTTCAGGAAAATCAAAAACAAAATAATGGTAAGATTGCCATAATTCGAATTGAACAACTATATCCATTCCCAAAAGAACAGTTAAAAGATATACTTGCCAGATATACGAATACCATAACTTATCTGTGGGTTCAGGAAGAACCGGCAAATATGGGTGCATGGCAATTTATTTTCAATCTGCTTTCACCCAACTTCGACATTAAGGTAATTTCAAGACCTGCAAGTGGAAGCCCTGCAACGGGATCAAATAAATTTCATATAATCCGACAACAAAAAATAATTGATAAAGTATTCGATCAATGTAATTGTCCATATTTAGATACCGAATGTAAGATGGTTTGCATTGGCAACAAATGGAAATCATTTGAAAAGGAATTACAAGATCTTAATATAAAAAATATAGAAAGTAGTTTTCATTCAGGGGTTAAACCGTTGCTATAATGAATGAGTTATTTAGTGAGTAATACGATTAAGTAAATAAAAAATATCATGAAAGTTGAAATAATAGTTCCAAGTCCGGGAGAATCAATTACTGAAGTACAAATTGCAGGCTGGCTTGTTGCTGATGGTGAGCAGGTTGAGGAAAATCAAGATATTGTTGAAATCGACTCCGACAAAGCCACACTTAGCGTTGCAGCTAAGGCAACTGGGAAAATTACAATTCTGATTGAAGAAGGTGAAACTGTTGAGGTTAATTCAGTAATTGCAGAAATAGATACTGAAGTTAAAGGTAATATTGTTGAAAAAGATGTTTCACCCATCCCGAAAAAGGAAGTAATTGTGCAAGTTACGAAAGATAAACCAGCTAAAAAAGAAGAGAAACAATTGACAATTACAGAAGAGTTAAACGTTTCTCCGTTGGCTCGCAAAATGATGAATAACAATAATATTAGCGAATCCGAAATCTTTGACTTTTTTAAACAACAAAGAATAGGAAAGAAAGATATTGAGTATTTCATCGAAAAAGGAATTGATAAGAATTCATCGGGTTCTCATATTTCATCAACTTCATGGAGTGGCGGTCGTGAAAGTAAGAATACTAAAATGAGCATGCTTCGGAAAAAACTTTCACAACGACTGGTTTCAGTAAAAAATGAAACAGCCATGCTTACTACATTTAATGAAGTAAATATGACCCCAATAATGTCGATACGTAAAAAGTACAAAGAAACTTTTAGCAAACAGCATGACGTAAACTTGGGATTTATGTCGTTTTTTACAAAGGCGGTAACCGAAGCAATGGCCTCATTCCCACAAGTAAATTCTCAAATAGTTGGGGATGAGTTTGTGAGTTTTGATTATGTTGATATAAGTATCGCTATAAGTTCGCCAAAAGGTCTTGTTGTTCCTGTATTACGAAATGCTGAAAGCATGAGCCTTGGACAAATTGAACAAGATATTAAAAACCTTGCCATTAAAGCACGCGATAACAAACTCACACTTGACGAAATGACAGGTGGCACTTTCACAATAACCAATGGAGGAGTATTCGGTTCGATGATGTCGACTCCTATACTAAATCCACCACAAAGTGCTATACTTGGCATGCATAACATTGTTGAACGCCCCATAGCTGTAAATGGAAAAGTGGAGATTCATCCAATGATGTATATTGCTTTATCGTACGATCATAGAATAATTGATGGTCGTGAATCGGTAGGTTTCCTTGTTAAAGTAAAAGAGATGTTGGAAAATCCGGAACGCATGCTTTTTGGATCAAAAGATCCGATTGAAGTTCTGCTTGGCATCTAATTACTGTAATAACAACAAGTTGAACCAAAGTATATTTAAGAGCTCGAAAGTAGCCACAATTTCTACTTCTCATTTTTTGCATGATGTATACTCATCATTTTTGGCTCCAATACTGCCATTGATTATTGATAAATTCGGACTTTCATTATCAGGAGCAAGTATACTTTCACTGGTTCAAAGATTACCCTCATTTTTAAGCTTATTCATTGGAGCAGTTGCCCACAAACTTCCTTGGAGGTGGATAATTATTCTCGCTCCGGTAATAACCGGAATATGTGGCAGTTTAATTGGAATTGCTGAAAACACATTCATTCTTGGAATACTACTATTTACAATTGGGATTTGTTCTGCATCATTTCATGTTACAGCACCTGTAATGATAAAGTATTTTTCAGGGAAACAATCAGGGAAAGGTATGAGTTGGTATATGCTTGGTGGAGAAGCAGCTCGTATGTTAGGTCCAATAATAATTGTTAGTGCAGTTTCGTACTGGCAACTTGAAGGTATATGGAGACTGATGTTTCCTGCTATGGCAGCCGGATTAACATTGTTTTTTGTCATAGAAAATCTTCCTTATCAGAAATTTGCCAATAATGGCCAAAAACCTATTAACTGGTGGAGCACAATAATTGAATACCGATATTTTTTTATTGCTCTCACACTATATATGTTATTTCGCTCTTTAATGAAAGGCTCACTTGCTACTTTTCTACCAACATACATGGGATTAAAAGGAAGTAGCTTATTTACAGGAGCTATTGCTTTATCAATTTTGCAAGGGGCAGCAGCTTTTGGGAGTTTTATAATGGGTGGAATCTCTGACAAAATTGGACGAACCAGATCGTTACTTATACTTGCAATCCTTTCTCCAATATTAATGTTGCTTTTTGTATTTTCCGGATTGGTGGTTCAAATGATACTACTACTGCTTCTGGGGATTGTGCTATATGCAACAACACCTGTATTACTAGCTCTTGTGCTTGAGCAAGGATCGAACCAGCCCGCCATGATGAATGCAGGATTTACAACAATCAACTTTGCTACCAATGCAATTGCAGTATTATTTACCGGTATTCTTGGCGATATTATTGGGTTGGATATGACACTACAAATAGCTGCTTTTTTGGGCATTGGTGCTATACCTGCTGTTTATTATTTAAAAAAACATAGTGTGGTGAAAAATTAGTTCTTAATCAAATTTAATATTACCTCAATTCAGAAAGCAAATTATATTACTTCTTGGTAAAATAACCCATCACACAACTAATTATTAACTTTGCGGAAAATTTGATTAATGAACAACAAGGTTGACTTTTTAGTGATTGGTAGTGGAATGGCAGGATTAATATATGCTCTAAAGGTTGCTCCTTATGGAAGTGTATGTATTTTGTCGAAGATAAATATGGATGAAACTGCAACCAGTTATGCCCAGGGCGGTATTGCAGCAGTGATGTACGATCCTGACAACTATGAAAAGCATATTCAGGACACGATTAATGCTGGTGCAGGATTAAATAAGGAACATATTGTAAGAATTGCTATTAATGAATCCACTGAAAGAATCAAAGAATTAGCTGAATGGGGAACTCAATTCGACAAAGAATCGACAGGGAAGTATAGTCTTGCCAAGGAAGGCGGTCACTCAGAATTCCGAATCCTACACCACAAGGATAATACGGGAAATGAAATACAAAGGGCACTAAGTAAAAAAGTTAGAAACCACCCAAACATTTCAGTTCTGGAAAATCATTTAGCCATCGACCTAATTACTCAACATCACCTTGGGAAACTTGTAAAAAGAAAAGATAAGGATATTACATGTTATGGTGCTTATGCTCTGAATAAAAATTCAGGTAAAATTATAACCTTGCTGGCTAAAACAACGATGCTAGCATCGGGAGGGATTGGCAATATTTATCAAACAACAACTAACCCTACACTTTCAACCGGTGATGGAGTGGCTATGGCATATCGGGCAAAAGCTCAAATCGATAATCTTGAATTTGTACAATTCCATCCTACATCATTATATAATCCGGGAGAAAAACCATCTTTTTTAATAACGGAGGCAATGCGTGGTGCCGGGGCTGAACTTGTTACGAAAAAAGGTGAGCCATTCATGCATAAATATGACAGTCGTGGCTCCCTTGCACCCCGTGATGTAGTTGCCAGAGCTATTGATAATGAGCTTAAAATAAGCGGTGACGAATTTGTTTTTCTCGATACAGGAAGAATAAGTAAGAGCGAAATAATAAATCATTTCCCAACTATTTATGCAAAATGCTTAAGTATTGGAATAGATATAACTAAGGACATGATTCCGGTGGTTCCTGCTGCACATTATGCTTGTGGTGGAATTATAACAAATGAAAATGGCCAAACAAGTATCCATAATTTATTTGCTGCCGGCGAAGTAGCAAATACGGGATTACACGGAGCAAACAGACTGGCATCCAATTCATTGCTCGAATCGGCTGTATTCTCACATCGGGCTGCAATTAAAGCATCAGAATTAGTTTCAAATATAAAATATGAAACCGGTATACCTGATTGGAACGATGAAGGAACTGTTCTTAATGAAGAAATGATTCTTATAACTCAATCGAAAAAAGAGCTCCAATCCATTATGAGCAATTATGTTGGCATTGTTCGATCGAACTTGCGACTAAAAAGAGCGCTTGATAGGTTGAACATAATTTACGAAGAAACGGAAGACCTTTTTGATAAATCTATCGTGTCGGAACCAATTTGTGAACTAAGAAACATGATTAATGTAGCTCATCTAGTAATTAGATTGGCGATGAAACGTAAGGAGAGTATAGGGCTTCATTGTAATATTGATTATCCTATTTTGAAATAGTGAAAGGGCGAGAGGGCGAAGTGGGAATAAATTGTTGTTGTTATAAATTGATAAATCATGGATAAAATTAGGACACACAAGGAACTAAAGGTATATCAGCATTCTTTTACTGCTGGGATGATGGTTTTTGATATAACCAAAACTTTTCCAAATGAAGAAAAATACTCGCTTACTGATCAGATACGAAGATCATCAAGGTCGGTTTCAGGAAATCTAGCTGAAGCATTTCGAAAGCGCAGATACCCCAAAGCTTTTGTTGCAAAACTCAGCGATTCTGAAGGAGAAGCAGCGGAAACACAAGTCTGGTTAGATTATGCATTAGCTTGCAAATATATTGACCTTCAACTACATGATGATTTAAACGACAAGTACGATCATATCATTGCTATGATCGTCAAAATGATTAATAACCCTGAAAACTGGTCTTTCTAGTATGAACTATCATGCCCATCTCCTTTTCGCCCCTTCGCTCCCTCACCCCATCAATCCATCTTAAAGTTAAATATTAAACAAAAACTATGGCAACAATAAAATCAGTAAAAGGAATTCTACCTCAATGGGGTGAAAAATGTTTCATAGCCGACAATGCAACCCTAACAGGTGATGTTATAATTGGTAGGGATTGTAGCATATGGTTTAATGCCGTTATACGCGGTGACGTAAATAGTATAAGAATAGGTGATAATGTTAATATTCAGGATAACGTAGTTATCCATTGCACGTACCAAAAAGCTCCTGTAAGTATTGGAAACAATGTGTCGATTGCACATTCGGCTATTATACATGGATGTACAATCCACGATAATGTTCTAGTTGGCATGGGTGCAATATTAATGGATGGGGTAGTTGTTGAAAGTAATTCGGTTATTGCTGCCGGAGCTGTTATCTCAAAAAACACTATCGTTAAATCGGGAAGTGTTTATGCCGGTGTCCCTGGCAAACTGATTAAGTCTGTTGATACAGAACTCCTTGAAGGCGAAATTAATCGCATTTCAACCAACTATAACATGTATGCAAGTTGGTATGATAAAGATTAATTTATAGTTTATCAACCCTCATAAATACTTCCCAATATTTCTCTTTATTCATATCCGACCAATGTATTTGAAAATATCGATATTGGAATGTTTGTATTTGACAAACTATAATTATTAATATAATCAAGGAAAAATATAACCGGCGAATCCACCTTAGTTTAATTTCTTTTAGAGTAATTGCCAACAGTATCATAAAGAGAGGTATATATTCAACATATACTCTTGATGAAAAGCTACCACCATAGAACCACATCCACCAGGAAGCAAAAACATATGTTATAAAGGCCAAAAATCCAAACATAGAATAAAACTCAAACTTATTGGTTCTCCAAAGAAAATACCCTCCGGTTAATGAAATTAAAAATATTGGGGTATAGAGAAATAAGCCTTTCTTATAACTAAATAGCATATCAATAATATGAGGGTTTAAAAAATTAAATCCTTCTTCTCCATACGAATCAACAAGAAAATGGCCCGTTGATATTTTGTAAATAATAAGTTGAATTGATACAATTACTGCAAAAACTACAATACTAAATATAAACCACAACTTGCGATTAAATAAGGTGTAAATTCCTTTTTTGAGGGTAAGCCAACTTCCTGCAGTAAAAGGCAATATCAGAACTATCAGCACATTTAAAGGCCTGATTAATACAATTATTCCCAGAAGCATGGCAAGAAATAGTATATGCTTTTTGTCCAAATCTAAAAAATAGCTCTTGGAATAATAAACAAACATTGAAATAAAAGCAAAAGAAAAAACATGCGACATTCCGGCTTCACCAACAGTATAATAAAACAAATTAGTTCCAAACAGGGCGGCAATAATTGTAAGAGAACTATGCCATTCACTTATATTGTACAATCTCAATGTTGAATTGAGAAAAAACAGTCCAACCAACAAATAAAACAATGCAGCAATGCTTATTAAAACCGGGTAAATTTTCGAATAACCGTCAGCATCCAGGTCGAACAAATGTGCCAACGAATGTGCAACAAGAAAAAATGGTGATTCGGCTAATGCAGTTCCACAGTAATACTTATTAATTACATTTCCGTGTGCCCACGACCGATAATCGTAATACAGGTTCTCATCAAAATACTTTTCCTTTTCAATTTCATCAAAAAATCCAAAATTCAAATCATTATAAATGAAAATGGCAGGTAAATAGGCATAATATCCTTTACCATCCGATTCGATAATACCAACCCAGGTTTTCTTACCCCAATTAAGATTTGATGTAACAATTAGCATCAATAACATTAATAATATTATTGTTGCTTTTGATGGGGTTATCATAATTTTCATATTAGAAAAAGTAGTTCTATTTGTAATTAATAGATAGCTTTACTAATACAAAGATAATGAGAATGGGTTATAAAAAAATAATTGTTGGTAGATCGTAAATTAATTAAGGAATAATTTTAGCGACACCACAAAGGATTGTGTTTTGAAACTATTAGCAACCGGGTTAGTTGTTATTTTTTCCGTTGTATACAAATAGTAGTCTTCATCTTTTACTGAATGCACATAAGCAAAATCGATTGCAAAATCATGTGCTCTATATCCTAAACCTCCAGAAAATGATTGAAGTTTACCATCGTTTTTATCATTAGCATAGGGACTACCGTATAATGCATATCCTCCCCTAAAACTGAAGTTTGAGAATCTCCATTCTGTACCAATCCTGTAGTTATGCGTTGCCTGAAATACCGATTTAATATCTGCATTTACATTATCAGCATAACTATAACTTCTGGCAGAAAATTTTGCTGTTGAATAATTGGCGTATTCATAATCAGCAGAAATAAATCCATGAGTTCCAATAATAAATCCCAAACTTCCAATAGCACGTAATGGAGTTGTTAAGTGATAATCGAACTCACCCACATCAGATGCGTAAGAATAATGAAACCACTCGCGTTCATCGGTGGAATCATTAACATACGTTTCTACATATGAAGCAGTATTTGTAAGCCAACTATCGCTCATACTCCAAAAATAAGTTGGTGTATGAAACGCTCCACCAATTCTTAACCATTCAGTAGGTTTTACAATAGCGCCAAGCTTTAAATTTATTCCCCAACCACTTGTTGTAAGATTTTCGGTAACACTCCAATTATTAAAATATGGTATAGTATCAGCAATATCGAACTCTGAATATGTCGATTCTCTGTAATATCTTGTGTAAGGTAAACCAATTGTTGCTCCTATAAAAAGAAAATCGTTATAATTACCTGAGAATGACATCACCCATTCATTAGTAGAGCCACGTGAAAAAACACTTTGTTGTTGTTTCACTCCACCAAATGGCACAACAGTACTATACTCGTTATTACCTTCAGGATTAAGCAGATAGCATTCCCAAGCAGGAAATAATTCAAAATCATCAAAATCATCTACGGGATGACCATCTGCAAGCTCTTTATAAACATCCAGTTTTGAATTATCGACATTAACACCACTCATATTAACCGATGAGTTGAAGTTATTAAGCCTGTTCATTCCAATACCAAATTGAAAAAATTTCCAACCATCTCCTGTTCCGAGGGGCTTAACCATTACATATCCTAAATTGCTCAAATCAAAAACGCCTTTTGAGCCTTCACTTAAACTACCATTATAAACTGATGATACATTTCTGATCGCGACTTCAGGTGAAATAGAAAACTCACCAGTTCTGAATAATCCCATACCGGCAGGATTTATACTAGCCGATGAAAAATCAGCTCCTATTGCGCCTATGGCTCCTCCTAAGGCCATGCTTCTGGCTGTGCCCTGATAGTAGACCTGTGACAATCTCAATGCATCATCCGCATATTGTGAGAAGGATGTCATTGCCATCAAAACGATTCCTATTATTATACTATATCTTTTCATTTTTATCTTTTTTTGCATTATTTATGTAGAACACAAAATACTCCATCCCTTATTGTAAAAGTTGGTTATTCTGCTATTTGACAATAATTCGATTAATTAGTTTTTAAGAAAAAATAGTATTATTATCTTCTTCCACCGCTACTTTTTGAGCTGGTAGATGATGATCTTCCACCTGAGCTACTACTACTACTACTACTATTTCCACTACTACTACTTCTAGAAGGTGAACTATAGCTTTTGGACGGACTACTTGATGAATTACTACTTTTAGATGGTGAACTATAACTTTTAGGTGTTGAAATGGTCCTTGAGTTTGAGTTCGTTGACCGCTTTGGAGCGGCATTGGTTCGAGGAGCAGTATAATTGCTTTTTGAATTACTCTGTTTAGCTGACCTATTATAGGTGTTAGTATTATTTCGAGTAGTAGTACTTTTCATATTCGAATTGCTAGGCCTCACGTATTCCTTGCTTGATCTAGGTTGTCTGGATGGCAGACTTTCATATGATTTAGGCTTCTGATATTTTGGTGTACCCCTTTGCTGTGTAGTTGTTGAAGTAGAGTTTTTGTATTTATTTGTAGCTTTTGATGGATCACTTTGAATATCCTGACGTGGCTTAGTATATTCCTTAGACCTTGGCTGCAATTTGGTATCATTAGTTGAACTTTTTGAAACTTCTGATCTTCCTTTTGAAGTAACTGTTCTATTAGATTCATTTGATTGTGGTGTAGTACGTGATTTTGTTGCTGCTTCATCGCTTGCAATATACCCTCCACCGCTCCTGCTTACACGGTTTTCATCCTTTTTTACAGTGGTGCTTTTGTTTGAACCTGACGAACGGTTTCCACTAGACCTTGGAATATTACTACCGCCTGCGCCTCTTCCACGAGGACCATATGTTGATGTATATCCATAATCAGGATAGTATCCACCACCAGGATATCCGGGATAATAACCGCCTCCGGCATAATAACCATCCCAATAACCATTGTTATAACCCGACCAATAACTACCACCATATGATGGATAACCCCAACCGTAGTATGGGTAACCCCATCTATAGGAAGGATAACCCCAATTATAATATGGCCATCCGTATCCATAACCCATCGACCAGCCATAACCCATTCCTGCTCCCATACCAAAGCTTAGTGACATATTCGAACCACCATTACAACAGCTACTTGTATAAGTATCATCATAATAATCGTTACTTGTACCATTATTATTAAATCTACTTATACGTGATGCATAATCAGAATCGTAATACTCATCAATAAATTCATATTCGGTAGATTCATCATCTTGTGCTACAAGAACACCTCCATTTGACGAATATTCATACCCATTTTCATTAGATTCAATGTTTGAATCATCCATTCTGGTATTATTCTCAGATTTGTTTTGTGCATTCTTCTGAAAGTCATCCCAATTATATTGAGTAGGAGTATTAGATTTCGAGGAATAATAAACATCATCGTTTGGAAGGTTATTTGTTGATGAACATGCTGCTAATCCAGCAATTATCAATACAAACGAAAAGTAGCGGATTGTGTTTTTTATAGTTTCCATCTTTCTGATATGTTGTGCAATTGTAAACATTGTTTAATTTTGCGGTTTACTTAAAAAATACAACAACTGTACCAAACTTAAAAAATGGCGAAACAATTAACATCTCGAAGTGAAAATTATTCTCAATGGTATAATGATCTGGTTGTAAAAGCTGATCTTGCTGAGAACTCAGCCGTACGCGGCTCAATGGTGATTAAACCATATGGTTACGCTATTTGGGAGAAAATGCAATCGGTACTTGATACAATGTTTAAGGATACTGGTCATCAAAATGCATACTTTCCATTATTTATACCTAAGTCTTTTTTTAGCAAAGAAGCATCACATGTTGAAGGTTTTGCAAAAGAGTGTGCAGTTGTTACCCATTACCGTTTAAAAACAAACGAACAAGGTGAGATTGTAGTAGATGAAAATGCTAAATTAGAAGAAGAACTCATTGTTCGTCCTACATCTGAAACTATAATTTGGGATACCTACCGTAAATGGATTCAATCGTACCGCGATTTACCAGTTCTTATTAACCAATGGGCTAACGTTGTTAGATGGGAAATGAGAACACGCTTATTTTTAAGAACTGCTGAATTCCTATGGCAAGAAGGCCATACAGCTCACGCTACCGAAGCCGAGGCTTTGGAAGAAGCTGAAAAAATGGTTGGAGTATATGCTGATTTTGCAGAGCGATATATGGGATTACCTGTATTGCAAGGAATAAAATCACCAAACGAAAGATTTGCAGGAGCAATTGAAACCTACTGTATTGAAGCATTAATGCAAGATGGTAAAGCTCTTCAGGCCGGAACATCTCACTTTTTAGGTCAAAACTTTGCGAAAGCCTTTGATGTAAAATTCGTAACACGCGAAAACAAACAGGAGTATGTTTGGGCTACATCGTGGGGAGTTTCAACAAGGTTGATAGGTGCTTTGATAATGGCTCATTCTGATGATAACGGCCTTGTATTACCTCCAAAAATTGCACCTATACAGGTTGTTATAATTCCAATCTTTAAAAACGAAGAGCAGTTGGATGAGATAACCAAAACTGTTGATGTTATAATTGATGAACTTAAATCAAAAAATATTACGGTTAAGTATGATAACCGTGACACACAGAAACCTGGCTACAAATTTGCTGAGTGGGAACTAAAAGGCGTTCCTGTTCGTTTGGCTATCGGTCCACGTGATTTAGAAAACGGAACTGTTGAGGTTGCAAGAAGGGATACATTAGAGAAGGAAACTCTGCAAATCACTAATATTGGAAAAAAGATTGAGAATTTACTATCACAAATTCAGGATAATATTTATCAAAAAGCATTGTCGTTCAGGGAGGACAATACCTTTAGTGTTGATACATGGGATGAATTTACCGATAGAATTAAAAAAGGCGGATTTGTTAGAGCCCACTGGGATGGCACTTCAGAAACTGAAAAATTGATAAAGGATAAAACCAAGGCTACCATAAGAGTAATTCCAATGGACGGAAAAATTGTAGCCGGAAAGTGTATATTAACAGGTGAGCCTTCCAAACAGAGGGTTGTTTTTGCTAAAGCCTACTAAGTTTTTAAGAAAATGACTAAATTTAGCCTTAATACTTTAAGGCAGTTTTATTAGTTGCCCGGGGCCTGAGCCATCAAGTGTTACAATTGAAGGATTTCCAGTATAATATATGTTTCCAACATTTTCGATGGTAGCACCTAATTGGTGGTTTACATTTACATAAATATCATTACTACTTCTATTGTTCATAAATACAAAAGTAGATTCTAAATTAGTCATATTAATAAAACCAAAACTTGCCGAATATGCATATGCTACCTGACAATTACCACTTAAAATAATATCAGCTGTTCCGTAGTGTAAAGCACAATATAATCTGTCAACATTCAGGTTTAGGTTTATCTCCCCGGCTCCTTCATGAACTTCCAGCCAAAGAGTATCAGTTTTTAACGAGTTTGTAGTACTTATATTCCCAATTGAGCGATATTCGATGGTATCAATATCTACATAGTTCACATATACATTTATCGGACTTTCATAGTTTCGAATCCAATTGCATTGATTATCATTTCGTATTTGAAGTACACTGTCGTCAGAAATTTCTGTTATAATCCCGCTTATTAAATTTGACCCTGCCTCAACAGAAACAGAAGGAGTGCTTGCTTTAGTCAAAATGAGGTTAACATTATCTTTTAAAATAATACTATTAAAGCTTCCAATAGTTCTAGCCTCAGTTGATATCTCACCTGTTGAGAAAAAACAATCGCCAATTGTATTTTTTTTACAAGAAGTAATAACGGTTAAACAAGTAACTACTATGACTATTAGATTTTTCAATTGTGCTTTATTTTTCGTTTATATATAAATTTAAACTGATAACCTAATCCAAACCCAACATACTCCGCTTTTCCCAGATGTGCGCTTAGTACCATATTGGCAAACAGCTTTTGTGTCACCAGATATTTTAATGTGAGCCTTTGATAAACATGCCCTTCACTTCTATCTAGCGCTTTAATATACATTCCCGCATTAAATAAAAATGATAATCTATCCATAATAAGCTCATAAGCAAGACTGGCTCCTAGTTTGTTTAGTTGAGAATTACTTTCAACATAAATACTCCTTCTTTCAAGTATTAGCTTATCCGATTCATCATTGGTTATGTCTATCCCTATTCCAAATTTACTCTTATATGAAACTCTTGCCATGATATTCACGAATGCAGCATATACATAAAAACTTTGACCGTATTGCTGCTTCATATCTTTAAATGCTAGAGCAGTAGCAAATTCAACGCTCAAATATTTTCTTCCATCAAACTCAAAAGTATAAAGCTCAGGTAATATTTTCCGATCCATCGATTGATTTGGCCTACTTAAATAGGAAGAAACACCTACTGAAGCTGTTAATATATTTAGCCCATAGTTTGGTGTTTTCATCGATCCATTTGAAAAATGAGTTAACCCGGCACCTGCTGTTAAAGTAACCATCCTTGATATTTTTCGCCGATATTCAAAAAAAAGGCTTGCAGCAATGTTGATATGTGATCCAATGGCAAAATTTTTATAGTTGCTAATTCTGTCAAACTTTTCAGTTAAATATCCCAACCCTACACCTAATTTAAAATTCAATGATTGATCATCACCTTTTATTATAGGAAAATTAATAGATGGATATAATGCTAAGGCGGAGCCAAGTTGCGAAAAACCACCCATCCCTGAATACCAAAAATTTATTCCTATCAAAGGATAAGCATACTCAGCCTCCCAACGTTGTTTTCCATATGTTGCTTTTTGCAAACTAATCTCAAAAGCAGGAAAATGTGATCTAAAAATATCTAACTCAAGGTGATGGCTCATAAGTAAGCCATATTGTACCTTCAACTCAGTTGTAAGATTATGTATTGTAGCAGGTTTTGTGGGCTGTGCAAATACGTTGCAGCTCAATAGTATATATATAATAGTTACTAATATTAAAACCCTATAGTGCACTTACCTTCCTTTATTTAATGCTACAAAATTAACAATAGACCGTTCTTATTTTGGAAAGTTATGTAAAAATTAATGATCTGGTAATTGATGCTAATTTCTTTATTACTTAAACCTTTCTATTTTAGCAGATAAAGAATTTTAAACACAAAAAAGTTAATCAAACGAGAATTTGGATAATAATACCCGGATTCTAAGAAGGTGAATTTCAAATGTGTATTAAAAACCCTGTTAAAAAACTATTTATCAGGGTATCATTATCACAAATGAAATAAAATAGTAACTTGCCGCCGTATAATATCATCTCCTATATTTGGGATTATTAAATAAATATTTGTCATTTTAAATGAAATCAAAGCAAAAATGTAAGCATGTATTATTAGTGGAAGACAATCTTCTTAACCAGAAATTCGCTATGGCAGTCCTTAGAATGAAAGGATATACTTGTGATTTAGCAGAGAATGGTAAAATAGCGGTTGATTTTTTTGAGAAGAATGAATACGAGGCAATATTAATGGATATTCAAATGCCAATAATGAATGGTATTGAAGCTACTATAGAAATACGAAAAATGGAGCTGGCTAAAGGATGGCAAAGAATAAAGATAATTGCTGTTACTGCATTTGCAATGCCTGGAGATGAAGAAAAATTTAAAGAAGTAGGAATCGACTTATACATTTCTAAACCGTATACCAGCGCCCAACTTATATCCTTTATTGAACTTTAAGAATGCAGGAAAAACTAGCAGCATTTGAAAAGCTATTAAATATAATGGATCAACTTCGTGAAGGTTGTCCATGGGATAAAGAACAAACATTTGAAAGCCTTCGTCATTTATCAATTGAAGAAGTTTACGAATTATCAGATGCCATCCTTAACAAAGATTTAGATTCCATTAAAGGTGAACTCGGCGATTTAATGCTGCATTTGGTTTTTTACGCAAAACTTGGATCCGAAGTTAATAGTTTCGATATTAAAGACGTATTGGATAGTATTTCTGAAAAATTAATTCATCGCCATCCACATATCTTTGGAGATCAAAAGGTAAGTGGTGCTCAAGATGTTCTTAACAACTGGGAAAAGCTAAAACTTAAAGAAGGCCGTAACTCTGTACTTGAAGGAGTACCAAAATCGTTGCCTCCCTTGGTTAAAGCATATAGAATTCAAGAGAAAGCCAAAGGAGTTGGTTTTGAATGGGAAACCCGTGAAGATGTTTGGGAGAAGGTTATTGAAGAATTGAACGAACTCAAATTTGAAGTCGAGAATAATGCTTCCAAAGAAAAGATGGAAGACGAACTTGGGGATTTAATTTTCGCTTTAACTAATTATGCCCGATATATTGGAATTAATCCAGAGGATGCTCTGGAAAAAACCAACAAGAAATTTATTCGCCGATTTCAGTTTATTGAAGAACAGTCGAAAAAAGATGGTTTTAAACTTGAAGAAATGAGTTTGACCGAAATGGAAGCTTATTGGCTAAAGGCAAAATCACTTGAATAACGATCTACATAAGTCATATTAATCTAATGAAAAATTAACGTGAATTATGACAAACCCCACTACTTCTTTCAGAAGCATCATAATAATACTAGTTACTCTTTTTGCCTCGATATTGCTGTCACAAAGTATTTTCAGTCAGGTTGATGATTTTAAAAATTACTCATACAAACCTGATAAGGAATACATAGTATCATATTGGAGTGTAACAAAAAAAATTGCCACAGGTCCAATTCATTGGAAGAAAAAAGAATGGATAATAGCTGGTTCGGTTGCGGCAGCTGGAATTACCCTCTATGTTTTTGATGATGAAATAAGAAAAGTTTTCCAGATGAATAAAAACAGTTCATTGGATTTCACCTCTAAGTATATTATAGAACCATGGGGCAGTGGTTTATATCCTGCTGCCTTATTTGGTGGATATTATATTTATGGCCTTGCTGCCAAGGATAAGCGTGCCCGACAAATTGCACTTGGAGGTACGCAAGCATTTGTAATGGCAGCAATTACCTCACAAATAGTGAAACATATTTTTCATCGCCACAGGCCGAGTCAGGATATCCCACCAAATCCACGATTGTGGGAAGGGCCATTTACAGAGAGTAAGTATACTGCATTTCCTTCAGGTCATACTACAGCTGCTTTTGCCATGGCGTCAATGATGTCGAAGGTTTATAAAGATCATGTGTGGGTAGGAATAGTATCCTATGGAATAGCCACCGGAGTTGGACTTTCGCGTATATACAACAATGTACACTGGTCGTCCGATGTTTTTATTGGCGCTGCACTTGGCTACGCAATCGGACAAACAGTGTACACAATTATGTCGAGTGATTCAAAACTTTCACTTGGAGTTTCTGAAACGGGTGGCATTTCGCTTGCCTACCGAATTGAATAGAACTTCAGATTTACAATCTCAACTTCTTTGTAAAAGAACTGTTTTTTTGCACAACTTGTATATAATATGAGCCGTGTTGTTTTGCACTTAGATCAATCGTTATAACGTATTTTCCATTCATTACTTCGGGTTTACCGCTAAATACTTTATCACCGAAATAATTAAAAACATTAATTTTTGGTGTACCCTTAGTTGCCAAAACAAAATCAAGATCTACGATGCCATCATTAACATCCATATCAAAGTCTTTAACAACTAATCTGTCGGGCTTATTTTTAATGCCGGCTTCACGCAATTCCTTGTCGGAAACTGAATTATGCCCATGGTCGTGGTGAAAATAGAACTCATTATGTTCGGGAATACTGTTATGAAAATCTGGCATTATAATCTCAATATCTTCAATTCCTTCGATATGCTCAATATGCTCTAATTCTTTCAACATTTCAAGTTTTTCAAGACCCTCGAGTTCCTCCAAATTATGTAATTCTTTAAGCATGATAATCTTTTCATGGCCTTCCATATCTTTCAGACCCTCTAATTCTTTTAACATTACTAATTTTTCATCATCAAGCTCAATGCAAATATCCTTCATATTATCGCCATGCTCTTTCATGATAATTTTAAGGCGTTCCACCTCTTCCTTGTTCATATCCACATCAAAGTCAAAATCATCATAAAAAAATACATTTTCTTCACCATCTTCATCTCCTATTACTTTTATTGTGTACTTCTTTTCACCATCTTTAGTAATAAATTTTGATCCGTGATGTCCACTTTTCATCATAATAACCTTTTCAGCATTTCCATCAAAATCGGAGTCAACATCAATATCAAGAGTAATAGTTCCAATCGAATCTCCTTCACCTACCCAGGTAATTTGTTTTACTAGATCACCTTCGTTTTCTCCATCCTTTAAAACGAAAGTGGTGTCGGTAACTACTTTTTTTCCATCAATCACCTTAACGGTTTTAACATGAAATTTCTTTTTCTCCTTTTCCTGACTAAAGGCTGTAATTGGGAAAATGATAGCTAAAGCAATTATAGCAATTGCCGAATTAATAATTATTTTTTTCATCTTTATAGTTTTAAAAGTTTTCTGATACAAAAGTATCTTTGAAACAATTATACAACAGTTAACACGGGTTAAAAAAGGTTAAAGAAAGGTTAAAGTTAAAAAATTACAAATTACTATTAATTACTTTTGACAATAAATGGGGATTTCAAATGAAAAAACGATTTCAAATAATCATTATATTAATGTTTCTTAGTTTGTTTGGTTTAATTATCATTCAGGGATTATGGATAAAATATGCGATTGAAACAGAGAGAGCAAAATTTGATCAGTTAGTTTATGATGCAATGAAATCGGCACTTCAAAAAGTTGAACAAAGAAATGTTTTTGAGTTTATAGATAATAGAATTGAACTTCCAGAACCTGATATTGATATTTCATTTTCTTCTGACGAATTAAAAGATATTTCCGGGAATTTAGCTGAAATAGAACAGGTTGAGAGAATAAGAGCCATACAAGAAGCACCATATAATCACCATATACATTATTTTGGTGATTCATCTTTGAATCATGAAGATATTATTATCCGAACACCAAATGAAATTAGGGTTACCAACAATGTGATTGCAAGGGATAGTTCAAGTGGGATTTATACTTATAAATATAGCAATGATGAAAATGCATTCGTTGATAAGGATATTGACAAAAAATATATAATTGAATTAAAAATTGAAGACTCAATTGAAAAAATAATGAAACTCCATGAAGTTGAGTTATTAGTTGAAAAAGAAAAGTTAGTAAAACATAAATTAAAGGTTTTTAATGAAAACATTGAACAGTGGGTTATGGAATACAGTTTTGATGAAAATCTTGATTATTTAAGCGATAGAATGAAAAAATACAATGGTGTTATTGCATCTGCATTAATAAACAATGGCATTAATCTGGATTTTGATTATCAGGTTATTAAAGAAGATAACGATAGTATCACCTCCATTTTTTCTTCAAATAACGATACATTACTACTACCTCAACAGTACAAAACAGAAGTATTTCCGAGAGATATCTTCACGAAAGGTCTATTCCTGATAATTAATTTCCCCGGGAAAAACTCACATATTTATGGTAAAGTTTATATTCTTGTTCTTGGCTCTCTAATATTCACAATTATTATTCTACTAACGTTTGGTACCACTCTGTACTATATCCAAAAACAAAAAAAGCTAAGCGAGGTAAAATCAGACTTTATCAATAACATGACTCATGAGTTTAAAACTCCAATTGCTACCATCAGACTTGCCACTGATGCGCTTGAATCACCTAAGGTAATGGGAGTAAAAAAAACAACTCTTAATTATCTAAATATCATAAGGCAGGAAAATAAACGAATGAACAATCAGGTGGAGCGAGTATTGCAAATGGCTCTTATTGAACAAGATCAGCTTCAGGTTGATATTCAGGAAAACGATATTCACAGTATTATTAATAACTGCATTAATGTTGTGGAATTAACGGCGCAAAAAAAGAATGGGAAAATCTCATCATCTCTTCGGGCAACATGTCATAATATTAACATCGATGAAGTACACATTGCAAATGTTGTAAATAACTTACTCGACAACGCAATAAAATATACCGATAGCCCTCCAGATATTATGGTTGAAACATATAATCAACAGGATAAATTAATTGTTCGGGTATCTGATAATGGTGTGGGCATGACCAAAGAAGTACAGAACCATATTTTTGACAAATTCTACCGCAAACCAACAGGCAATATTCATAATATAAAGGGATTTGGATTGGGGCTTAGTTATGTGAAAGCAATAATTGAAGCTCATGGTGGCAGTATTACGGTTGCAAGTGAACCAAATAATGGTAGTACATTTATAATTAAATTTAATTGTTAGCCAAAATATACAGAAATGAAAACACAAAATCACAAATTACTTTTAGTAGAAGATGATATAAATTTTGGTTCTGTATTAAAATCCTATCTTGAGTTAAATGATTTTATTGTTGATTGGGTTGACGATGGAAATGATGCTATGCCAAAATTTAAGTCGACAAACTACAATCTTGTTCTACTGGATGTTATGCTTCCAAACATTGATGGATTTTCAATCGCCAATAGCATTAAGGCAACAGGCACAAATGTGCCATTTATATTTATTACAGCTAAAACCCTTCGAAACGATATTGTTGAAGGATACAAAACCGGTGCCGATGATTATATTACAAAACCATTCGATTCAGAAATATTACTTTACAAAATAAGAGCAATACTTAGTAGAGGTATTTTGGGAAATAGCGATCGTAAAGATGACATTTACACAATTGGGGGTTTTTCTTTTGATTATCGTTCCCGAACTTTATTTAATAATAATACATCTAACAATTATACTCTATCACCTAAAGAAAGTGAATTACTTAAAATGCTTGTGGCCCAAAATGGAGAAATTCTTCCAAAGGCCGTTGCCTTAAATAGTATTTGGGGTGATGCAAACTATTTTACCAGCCGAAGCATGGATGTATATGTTGCAAAAATCAGAAAATTACTTTCCAGCGATAAGCGGTTAAAAATTATTACTCATCACGGATCGGGCTATAGATTGATAACTAACGATTAGAACCTATTTGGCTACTTTGCTCTAACAACTTTATTTACTCCCTTTACTTTATTAATTTTATGAATCAACTGTAATAGGTGATCATGGTCTTTTACACTAACACTAACATTGCCAATAAATTTATTTCCACTTGTTTGGAAATTTATAGAATGCATGTTTACTCTAAGATCATCAGAAATTACCTTAGATATTGCACCTACAACTCCCAGCTCATCTTCTCCTGATATTCGAAGGTTGGCTTTTGACAAGGATCCTTCACCTGAGGCAATCCATTTAATATCAAGTACTCTATATTCATACTTTTCCTTTAATCGTTTTGCATTTGGACAGTTGTCGCGATGAATTGTAATACCACCAAGGGTAGTAATAAAACCAAATACATTGTCGCCTTGGATCGGATTACAGCATTTTGCCATGCGATAATCAATGTTTTTAAGGTTATCGCCAATATAAAGTATATCTCGATTCCCGGTATTTACTTTTTTTTCTTTTTGTTGAGAAACAGTTTCAACCGATTCTTTAATCTTAGTATTAACATCAGTTTCAACAAACTTCTGCAGAAGACTTTTAATGTCTGTAAGATCAATTTTTTCAGTTGCAACCAGATAGTAAAAATCAATACTTGCCTCTAGTTTATAATGCTTTACCAAAAAACTAATAATATCATCATTACTTTTGATCTTCCAGTTTTTCAATTTCCGAAATAACAATGATTTCCCAATATCAGCCTCCTTATACTTTTCTTCTTTAACATGTCGCCGTATTCGAGTTCGCGCTTTATCAGTATTAACGAATGATAACCAATCCAACTTTGGAATTTGATTTTTGGACGTAAGAATATCAATCTTATCTCCATTTTTAAGGACATATCGAATGGGAACTACCTTATTATTAACCCTTGCCCCACTACATTTAGAGCCAATATCAGTGTGAATACCAAAAGCAAAATCAAGCACAGTTGATCCCATTGGTAATTGTTTAAGGTCACCCAGTGGAGTGAAAACAAAAACACTTTCCTTATGCTTCTCTCCGTTACTTTTATATGATCTATCGTGATATATCTGGTCAGGGTTTTCAAGAATATCTCTAACCTGTGAAAGCCAATCTTCAGTATCCTTTTTCTTCATAACACCCTTATACTGCCAATGTGCAGCACGGCCTTTCTCGGCGTCATCATCCATTCGTATAGTCCTGATCTGAACTTCAATCCACTTGTTATTTGGCCCCATAACCGTTGAATGCAGGGATTCGTAACCACTTGCCTTGGGTGTCGAAATCCAGTCTCTTAATCGTTTAGGATTTGGGGTGTAAATATTTGTTATATGCGAATATACTTTCCAGCAATTTTCTTTTTCTTTTTTCAGTTTACTGTTTATAATAATCCTGATGGCAAATAGGTCATAAACCTCCTCGAAGGAAACATTCTGCCGATTCATCTTTGCCCAAATTGACGCAACGGATTTTGTTCTCCACTTAATTTCAAACTTATATTTATTAGCTAATAGCTCCCTTTCAATTGGACGCATAAAGTCCTGAATATAAACCTCCTGCTTTGATTTTGTTTGTTGAATTTTGCTCCTGATTTCGTTGAAAATATCAGGCTGTTCAAACTTCATTACTCTTTCTTCGAACTCAGATTTAACATTATATAAACCTAATCGATGAGCAATTGGAATATAAAGATATTTTACTTCGTTTAAAAACCTATCCCTGTTATCACCCAAAATATCAATGTGTCGCAAATCATTTAATCGGTGTGCTAACCTTATGAGAATAACACGCATATCATCTATCATTGATAAAAACATTGTTCGAAATGCCTCCGAATGGTACGAGATACGCTCGGTTTGAAATTCTGATATGCTATTAAATCCCCTTATGATTTCAGCTACATGTTCACCAAAGTCCCTTTCAATATTTTTAATTGAATATTGGGTTTTTTGATCAATTCCATGTAATAAAGCACAAATTGCTGAAGTTGGCCCTAAGCCAATTTCTCGGACAGCAATTATAGCAATATCAAGATTATAAAGGATAAATGGACGTCCATCGGCTGTAGTAGTTTCACGATAAATATCAGATGCAATATCGAAAGCAAGCTTTATCGATACTTTGTCAACAGTAGACATAGCTGTTGCACTACATTCTATTAACTCATTATACTTAGCAGATATAGCATCTTCATATGAATTCATAGTTCGGATTAAATAATTAGCTTGTAAAACTTCATGTTATAATTTAATTAAAGAGATATTTATGTTCCTGCGAAATATCTTCATGAAATATAACAGTACTCAAAGATAACAAATTTTTTGTCTAATTATTACTAATTTCAAAATGTAAGAGTCGATTAAAGTTCTCCATATTCCACAATTATTGTGCTATTTTTGCGTTGGCAATAAATAACTTTTTGCAAATGAAACATTCGAGGGAAGTAATTGTTATACTACTGATTATATGCGGAATATCAACTGCCGCCATTGGGCAAATAATAAAAGGTGAAGCAATTTTAGGATTAAATTTAACTCAGGTTGAAGGAGATGAAGTTCATGGTTTTAGAAAACCAGGATTAAATATTGGTTTTGGAGCACTAATACCTTTTAGTAAAAACTGGGATGTTACCATGGAGATTTCGTATAATCAGAAAGGAGCACAGCAAAAAGACCAATATTACGACTCTTTAAATTCGGGACAGATACTCACAGGAGCATATAAACTAAGACTTAATTACGTTGAAGTCCCAGTATTGGTGCAATATACAGATAAAGGATTTATTACTTTTGGAGCAGGTTTTTCATGGGGACGACTGGTTGGTATTCAAGAATGGGAACATGGCAAACGAGTTGAAACCACTACTCTATCAAGCGGCACATACGATAAAAACGATTTCAGTTATATACTTGATGTTAGGATAAAAGTATATGGGCCTTTAAAATTTGGTGTTAGATACCAAAACAGCATGATGAAAATAAGAACACGTGAATTTTCCGATTTCGCAGGAGGAACCTGGACCAGGGATCAGTTTAATAAAGTTCTTACTTTCAAACTTTTATATATCTTTAATGAAGAAAAAAGTACCAGTAACCTTAAAGCACCAACTCCATAATGAAAACATCAAAATATTGGGTTGATAAACTATGTCTTCTTCCCCACCCCGAGGGAGGTTACTTTAAAGAGGTTTATAGATCAGCAGAAAAAGTGTACTTAAAATCACTACCTAACCGTTTTAAGGGTGATAGATCCTTTTCCACATCCATTTATTTCCTTCTCGAAAAAGGTCAATTTTCTGCATTTCATAGGATTAAATCTGATGAAATATGGCATTTTTATGATGGCGATCCATTAACGGTGTATGTAATTGATAGCAACGGTGAGTTGATATTATATAAACTAGGGTTGAATCCTGAAACAAAAACCTTACCTCAGCTTACTATCCCTGCCAATTGTTGGTTTGCATCCGAATCGAATGGGGAATTTACATTGACGGGATGCACCCTAAGTCCCGGATTCGATTTTGAAGATTTTGAAATGGGCGATAGAGATACCTTATTAAGTAAATACCCGAACTTAAAGGAAATTATTCTGCGATATACACAGGATTGATTACACCCACGAAAACCACTGAAATACTAAATGACTAAACCATATAAGGCATATAAGGGCATATAAGGAAATAGGGGTCATAAGTTTGTGGGAAATAAATGACTTATCTGCATTAAAGCAATCGAACAATTGAACTACCTTTACACTATGGTTTATGCATTAGGAGAATCTTTGCTGGATATTATAATAAGTTCGATGGATGATGTTGTAGTAAGGCCTGGTGGTGCAATGTTAAACACTTCCATTTCCCTTGGCAGATCAAATATTGATGCATCATTAATCACTGAATTGGGCGACGATAGTACTTCTGATTTGATAATTTCATTTCTTAAAGATAATAATGTATCTCGCCAATATGTAAATCTATACAATGAAAACAACACATCCCTGGCTTTGGCATTTTTAGATGAGAACAAAAAACCAAGCTATACTTTCATCAAAAACTATCCTGAGAATAGAAACTTTGCAACATCACCAAATTTCAACAAAAATGATATACTATTATTTGGATCGCTTTATTCCCTCGACAAGCAAATAAGGTCACAGATATTAACTATGGTTAAAAATGCCCGACATAGAAATTCATTAATTATATACGATCCAAATATCAGACATGCCCATCATCTTAACGATGATGAACTACTTCAAGCAATTTTTGAAAATATCAAGCTATCAACAATTATTAAGGGTTCTGACGAAGATTTCTCAAATATCTTTGGTAGTCCAGATTTGCAATATCAAATAGCAAAAATTAGAATGCTAAATGAAAAAGCGTTAATTATTATTACGCAAGGCGCAGATGGTTTAGTTGCAGATTTTAATAATAAGCAACTAAGATTACCTGCAATAGAAACAGAAATTATAAGCACAATTGGTGCCGGTGATGCGTTTAATGCAGGTATTATTTACGCGATCATAAAGTTAAACATTAAAAGTCAAATTGATCTGAATAATTCCCTTGAAGAAATTCTAACTACAGGGTTGAAGTTTTCGGCACAAGTTTGTAATTCGATTGATAATTATATTGATTCTATTAGTGTTAACGAAAGAAAAAATTAGTAATTCTTTTTCCTAAACTTACTTTTTGCCTGAGATGCCAGATCATCGAGCTTATCTTTAATCTCATTCATTTCTTCACGAAAGGATTTCTCAATATTTGAAATAGTAACAGGATCACCTTGCATTTCCAGTTTTTCGCTAATGGTACGAGCCGGAGGAATAATGGCCCATAGTACTAAATACGCTAGAATGCTTAAGCCTGAAATAGTTACTATAACAAACCCTATTCTAAACCATACAGTATCAAGGCGAAAATATGCTCCTAAACCCGAACAAACACCACCTATCATCCTGTTATCAATATCACGAAAAAGGCGTTTACGTCCTACTTGGATTACATCCGGATCACTATAATCGGAAGTTGTATCTTCCTCAAACTCCGATGGCTTACCCATTATGGCTATTACTTCGTTAACATCCTCCATTGTAATTATTTCCTTTTTACTATTAAGCTTCTGCTGAAATAATTCAACAATACGAGCCTCTATATCTATAATAATTTCGTCACCTCCCTGGGTATTTTTGAAATGTCGATTTATTTGTTTGAGGTATGATTTTAGTTTTTCATAGGCTTCTTCATCCACATGAAAAATACTCCCGCCAATATTTATGTTCATTATTTTATTCATCGTTGTTGGTTTTATAGTTAATTAAACTATTAACAGAATTCGATAACTGCATCCAATTTTCTTTTAGCGATTCCAGTACTTTACTACCAGTTTCAGTTAAGCTATAGTATTTTCTGGGTGGTCCTGATGTTGACTCTTCCCATCGGTAACTAAGCAAACCATCGTTTTTAAGCCGGGTAAGCAAAGGATAGATAGTTCCCTCTACCACTAACAACTTTGCTTCCTTTAATGCTGTTAGTATATTAGAAGCATAAACTTCTTCATTCGAAATTACTGACAAAATGCATAATTCCAAAACACCTTTCCTCATTTGGGCATTTGTTTTCTCTAGTTTCATTCTGCAAACATACAACAAATTACAGTACTATGCATTACATAGTTCTATAATATTTACACTACAATTATAACAACCTGTATACTTGTGCTTTATGATTGATAAAATTATTGATTATAAAAGTATTTGCAATAATACACTCAATATTGTTACTTTTTTTGGAATAACTTTCCAATTAATAGCTTATTAAATTTACTATTTACAATTATATTTGCGGCTAAATTGGTTATAAATATGAAAGTTTTAATACTAAATGGTCCAAATTTAAACCTTACCGGTGAAAGGGAGACAAAACTATACGGTACATTATCTTTTGAAGATTATCTTGATGAGTTAAGAAACAGATTTCCTAATATGGACATTAGTTACGATCAATCGAATATTGAAGGCGAGATTATCAATAAAATGCAGGAAGCAAATTTCGAATACAACTCAATCATTCTTAATGCAGGTGCATATACCCACACTTCAGTGGCAATTGGTGATGCTGTGAAAAGCCTGGAGATTCCTGTTGTGGAGGTTCATATGTCTAATATTTTCTCAAGGGAAACCTTCCGTCATACTAGCCACATAGCTCCATATTGCGTTGGAAGCATATCAGGTTTTGGAATGGATTCGTACCGACTGGCACTGGCTTACTTTCGAAGTACTTAACTAAATCCTTTTTTAAGGTCATCAAACTTCTTCTTTCTCAACAGGTAATGGTCGGTAACTATATTCCCATTATAAACTTTTGTTACCTTATTTCGAATTGTATTTTTTCTCTTCTGTCTGATTTTTTGATAATTCCGGTAAAAATAAATATGCGCTCTTATAACGGCAATAAAGTCAGAAAAACCTCCCTGTATTAAAAATTTAAGTCCTGCCAGCCCGTCCAAAAATAATCTGGTTAACAGTACTCTATTTAGTTTTTTTGAGGGAAGGTTTTTATAAAGAAGAATAAAATTATTCCTAAAATTCAAATATGTTTTCCATGCTGAACCAACTGGCAAAGTTCCACCTCCCACATGATAAACTTTTGAAGTAGGGCAAACCATAACTTTATTTCCAAGGCTTTTTATTCTCCAGCAAAAGTCTATTTCTTCCATATGGGCAAAAAAGTCATCATCAAAACCGTTCATCTGATGAAAAAGGTCGGCTCTTACAAACATACAAGCTCCTGTGGCCCAGAAGACTTCTACAGAATCATCATATTGGCCTGTATCTTTCTCAAGTACTTGAAACAATCTTCCACGGCAAAAAGGATAACCTAATTTATCAATGTATCCTCCACTAGCTCCAGCATATTCAAATTCCGATTTGTTATGGTATGATATTATTTTAGGTTGACAAGCTCCAATTGTTGAATCACTTTCCATTAAATTAATCACGGGGTTAATCCAATTTTCACATACTTCGATGTCTGAATTTAATAGAATGTAATATTCAGCATCTATTTTCTTTAAAGCTAAATTATACCCAGTAGCAAATCCACCATTAGATTCATTCTGTATAAGTTTAACCTGGCTAAACTCTTCTTCAATCAATTCTACTGATCCATCAGTTGAGCAATTGTCAGCTACCCATATTTCGGCATCATTCGAACTAAATTTAATTACCGATGGAAGAAACTTTTTTAAAAATTTTACTCCGTTATAATTAAGTATTACTAATGCAACTTTTTTCAATTAAATATAATTATTAGATTATACTCTTAATATTCAGATATAATTATGAAGATATTGCTAAAAAGTTTACGAAAATATAACTCTTTTTGTAGTTATCAATATTTAACCTGAAAATAGTAATATAAAAATGGTCAAGAAGTTTTGGCTTAACTTAATTTACCAAGGTTGCACATATGATTTTGTTGCTTTGCCGCCCCACGTATCTGGGATAACATTATCATCAATACTATTGGGATCCCAGGTACGACGATAAATAATAGTTTCCCATCTGTAGTTACTTAGCTCGCCAACAGCATTTGAGTGAATTAGTTGAAAATCATTTGTAACAATATCATGTGTGTAGTATACAAACTTTTTATCACGTTGATCGCCCAATTGATAATAATGCCAAATCTCATATGGGTAACCTGCTGGTTCAAAATGGTGTTCAGAAATAATATTTGGTTGCCCATATTGTAAATAAACCCTGCCCCTGTCGGTTTCATAGCCTTCGTGCGATACAGACTTAAAATTCTTGTTTGCCTGCTTAACCAATAAGAGATAATCAGTCCAGGCAACTTCAGGATTCAATTTATCACGCTCAAGCCAAAAGTTCAAAAAATATTTCCTTAGCTCATTAATATCAGCTGAGGCAAGTTGTTGTTTAGCATATGCACGCTCAATGTCGGTTGAAATTGGAGATAAGTATTTAATATAAGTATATAATGTGTCACGACTTCCTATGTTTTCAACAAAAGTATTTTGAGTATTTACTACAAGTAAATTTGTTAAACTGAACTGTGCACTTGGATTATAGCGCTGAAAGAAAGTTTCCTTACCAGCAATAAGTTCATTGAGCCGGTTCCTTGCTTCAAGCACAAGCAAATAGTTACCGCTTGGTAAATCAGTAATATTGAATGAACTAAGTATAGGTATTACATTTTGTGGTACAGTCCTCTTTCGGGTTATATATTGATCAAGCTTTTTATCTGCCTCAAAAGGTCTGATATAGTATGTTAATAGGAAGGCATCATCACCCAAAATTTCCTTTGAATTATACAACTCAGCGTAAAACGAAATATTTACTACCGACTGAGGTAAATAGTTGAAAACATAAGGAGTTAATATATATCCGTTTTTTGAAAAATTACTTTCTTCATCCGACTTCTCAAATGAACTGAGTAACTCAATATCCGAAAAAACAACCTCCTCATCCGGAAAATGAATAGTAAAACTTGCATTTGATTTCATTTCTTCCTGATCACTATTACTATCTCGTAAAGAAATCTCCATATTGTATTCACCTTCAGGCAGGGCATATCGCTGAACATCAAGCATATTTAGCTCATTTTCAATAGTATCAGTTACAATAGGGCCTGCTAAATTGTATTTAGCAAAATTCACAATAGAGTCGCCAATTTTAAAAAGTATTTTAACATCAACTGATCCTTGAAAATTTCCATCGTCTAATTTTTTATATTCAATACTCTTTCCGTTAACCGTTAGGTAAGTTTCAATATACGGTTCATTATTTGGTGTATTAAACGCTGAATATGATAAATATGCTCTTAAATTTTGGCTGTTGCATGTTAATGAAAACAAGACAAAAATCACTGTATATGATATAATTTTTTTCATCGATTGTTATTTTAGTTACTGCAAAGTTAAATTAATTGAATTGTACGATCAATATTTTTATACAAAAATAGAGCCAGCATCTACATCTAATGCTTTATTATCTTTGAAATAAGGAATGAAGCAATGATTACATACATGAATTTGACTAATTTAGCTAACTAACAAGTAATATCATTGTCAACAAACCGTAACATAGCCGACTACTACAACCAAACTCTAAATCATTATCAAAACTGGTGGAAGCTGGATAATAATCTTGCAGTTCATTATGGTATTTGGGATGAGAACACAAGTAACTTTCAAGAGGCTCTGGCAAATACAAATCGCTTATTGATGGAAACTGCCGATATAAAAGAGAGTGAACATATTCTTGATGCCGGTTGTGGTGTTGGTGGTTCGGCCTTTTATCTAGCCAAACAAAAAAAAGTAATTATAGAAGGAATTACATTAAGTGAGAAACAACACAATTATGCCACCAAAAAATGCAAAGAATTACACCTTGAAAATCAAGTTAACTTTTCGATTCAGGATTATACCAATACTAATTTTAAGGATAGTAGCTTTGACCTAATATGGGCTATTGAAAGTATTACATCTGCACCTAACAAAATAAAATTTATAAATGAAGCTCATCGATTATTAAAAACAGGAGGCCGAATAATTATTGCTGATTATTTCAAATCAAAGGAGCATCAAAACGACCCTAAGAAACTATTGGAAAAATGGAGAATACTATGGAGTATGGCTTCATTTGATACGCTTAAAAATTACACTAAGTTGTTTGAAGAAAATGGGTTTAAACGCACAGTTCATAAGGATGTAACAAAGCACATAACTTCTACAGCAAAAAGAATGTACTGGTCATATTTATTGGGGGGACCTTTAGCTGTGATTTATAATATGTTTAATAAACCTTCTCCTTTTGCGCGAAATCACTACAAGTCCGGACTTTATCAATATAAAGCACTTAAACAGGGCTTGTGGAATTATAATGTACTATTATTTGAGAAGATTGACAGCTACAAAAAAAGAAATTAATAGTCGCTTTTTATTTGATATGCAATAGTTTTCAGAACATTTCGTGGTTTCTCCATATCACAAATTAACTGTTTACGCGTGAATGAATTAATCGTAAACAACCCATTATTTTTGTTTTCTAATTTTTGATATTGATCCAAACACACAAACCCCCTGTTAATTACTGGCATTACAATATCTAAAAATTGTATGATTTGTTTATTTGGATAATGCATCTTATAACTCAAATCAATAAATGAACCTAACTGTTCACGATAAAGCTTTCTCATTTCATAAACTGTATGTATCGTAGTTGGAATAGTATAAATCTTACTCTTATAATCTTTATAAATATCAAAAATATCATTTTCAAATTGCATTAATGCGCCTAGCTGAAATAATGCCTCTTTCTCTCCTTCTACCAATTTATTATCGAAACCCGATCTGTAAAACAATACAGAGTTACCACCTTTTTTTTGAGTTATTTCCCATATACGGTTTTTTCTTATATCTGAGTTCTCCTGCTCCACACTACAAACCTGAGCTTCGAAAACCATTAAAAGCTTCTCAATAATTAAATTGGGATGGGATGATTGTTCCAACGATTTCAAATAAAAATCGAGAAAAAGCTTTTCATTTGAGGATGATGGAGTAATGCTTTCCGGTTTCTTAACCAGTTCATTTATATATTCCTCGCTTAGTTTATGGTCATCAAAAAAATCATCAAACAACCCAGTAATAACTCCCTGACTGGTGCTAGTCCAACGTTCCGAGTCCAACATTGTGTTTCCTCTTAAAACACAAAAAGCTTCCCCAAGAATAGAAGGTACAGCAAGCCCATAATACTTATTTATTTTAACAAAATCCTTTTGACTTAGAGTGCCATCATTCATAACTTCTGCATTTTGTAACATCGGTGTAATGTTCTTTTGCAGAAACTTCTTTTGAATATTTATGGATTGAATAATCCCAAGAAAGTTTAAAGGGAGTTTTATAGAATTTCGAAGTTTACTCATTTTTTGATTGAATGATAATACCAACTAAACATCAAAATGCGCTGATAAATCTTCATCTTTATAGTTTTATCTTCTTGAAAAAATATTTCCGTAGCTATGGCTATGCAATTATTTTTTCAGTTTGCTAAAACTAAAAATCTATTGATTTATAAAGCTCATTCTGAAATTTAGTTGGTATAATTGAACAAATCTAAATCTAAAATACTAATTTGCGCTTACCTAACATGAATATCTGAGGCAAAACAAGGCAAATAAAAAACCGAAACCATTTACAACTGATTTCGGTTTTATAGTTAAAATATTTTTATAAATTATAATAGAACAGTATTAACAAGTCTCGCAGCTTCTTCAAGAGGTATAGCTGAATGAACTTTAAGACCCGATGCATCTATTAAGGCTTTTCCTTCAGTAGCATTAGTTCCCTGAAGTCGTACAATAATAGGCACACTAATATCTCCAATGTTTTTATAAGCATCCACAATACCCTGAGCTACTCTATCGCATCGTACAATTCCGCCAAAAATATTAACAAGTATAGCTTCAACTGCTTCATCTTTAAGGATAATTCTAAAGGCTTCTTCAACACGTTTTGCATCAGCCGTTCCTCCAACATCCAAAAAATTTGCAGGATTACCACCCGACATTTTAATCATATCCATCGTGGCCATGGCCAGTCCTGCTCCATTTACCATACACGCAACATTTCCATCAAGCTTAACAAAGTTCAAATCATATCTGCTTGCTTCAACTTCGGTAGGGTCTTCTTCGGTAAGATCCCTCATATGTGCAATATCCTTATGACGATAAAGGGCGTTATTATCGATAGTAACTTTTGCATCAGCGGCATAAATCATACCATCGGCTGCTTTAATTACAGGATTTATCTCAAACATACTACTGTCGGAACCAACATAAGCTTTGTAAAGTGCCGGAACAAATTTTACCATCTGTTTAAATGCGATTCCACTAAGACCCAGATTAAATGCGATTCGACGGGCTTGAAAACTGGTCATTCCTACTTTTGGATCAATAATTTCAGTAAATATTTCCTCTGGAGTTTCTTCAGCAACTTCTTCAATATTCATTCCACCTCGTGGTGAATACATTACCATATTACGTCCCAAATCACGATTTAGAAGTATACTCATATAATATTCTTCAACATTTTCAGGACCAGGGTAATATATATTTTGCTCAATAAGAACCTTTCTAACTAGCTTTCCTTCAACTTTTGTTTGAGGTGTAACAAGCATCATACCTAATATCTCATCTGCATAAGCTTTTACCTCATCCAATGATTTTGCAATTTTAACTCCACCACCTTTTCCTCGTCCACCGGCATGTATTTGCGCTTTAACAGCCCATTTTACTGATCCTGTTTGTTTTTGTATTTCCTTGGCTGCCTCAACTGCAGCTTCAGGCGATTTTGCCACAATACCAACTGGTACTGTAACGCCATATCCCTTTAGTATAGATTTTCCTTGATATTCGTGTAAATTCATAGTTTGAATAAATTATAACATGCTTTTTCAAAGGCCAAAAGTAGTACAAATATAATTATCTAGATGTTTTAAATATACAAAGTTTATTGTAATGTCATATTTAGACACACTTTTAAATTAGTACTATCTTTGCCATAATTAATTTCAAACTATGATTGTTGCTGAAAACATAATTAAGTCCTACGGTAGTGTTGATGTTCTTAAGGGCGTTAATCTTAATATCAAGCAAAGTGAGATAGTTTCAATTGTTGGCAAGTCCGGTGCCGGCAAGTCAACTCTATTACAAATTATGGGGACCATTGAAAATGCTGATGCAGGCACCATTAATATTGCAGGTGTTGATATTCAAAGGTTGACCAACAAACCATTAGCTGATTTTAGAAACAAAACTATTGGTTTTGTATTCCAGTTTCATCATCTTCTTCCTGAGTTTTCGGCCTTGGAGAATATATGTATGCCTGCATTTATAGCAGGTTTGAACAAGAAAACTGCTGAGAAAAAAGCATATGAATTACTGAATTTTTTGAATTTAACTGATAGAGCCGAACACAAACCCGATGCTATGTCGGGTGGAGAACAGCAGAGAGTTGCAATAGCAAGAGCCCTCATCAATAATCCGTCGGTAATACTTGCGGATGAACCATCGGGAAATCTTGATTCAACGGCATCAAATGAACTTCACAAACTCATAATAAGGCTTAGAGATGAATTTGGACAAACATTCGTTATTGTAACACATAACAAGGAGTTGGCCGAAATGGGTGACAGGAAATTAGAGATAATAGATGGTATAATTTCCAAATAAAAATAATTACGAACAATATTCGTTATCAGAGACAAGAAAAATCTAGTTACCATAAAAAATAGTTTTTAAAAAAATATGCAGGCATACTTAAATAAAATAAAACCCGGAATTCAATATAAAATCATCACCATTGTTATTGCTATGTTTTTCGGAATTATATCGTTAGCTCAACAAGCAACAACTTACGATGAGGCAATTATTTATGGGGATAAAAAGTTTGCAACATCTAGTTTTATGGATGCAAAAGCTTATTATCAACAAGCACTAAAGATAAAGCCTGATGACAAATATGCAAATAATAGAATCGCTGTAATTGTTGAAAAAATGAAGACTTCAATGGCTGCCGAAGATGAGTATTATGACATTATTGATTATGCTGATGAGTTATACGATAATAATAAACTTAATGATGCAATTACACAATATAATAAGGCATTAAAACTTCTTCCAAATGATGAATACACATTAAACAAAGTTCGTGAAATTGTTGAATTACAGACAAGCGAAAGAGATAAAATAGAAGCATTCGACAAAGCAATGGAAGCAGGTAAGGTATATCTTGCTGATGAAGAATTTGACAAGGCGATAGCCTCATTTAGCGAAGCAGCTGGTGTATTTCCTGAAAAAGAGTCTCCTGTTACTGAACTTAGCAATGCAAATAAGCTGAAAACAGAATACGAGCAAAAAGAAGAACGCTTTTATCAAAAATTTGAAGAAGCCGAAAGATATTTTTTAATTAAAAACTATTCGGAAGCACTCAATTTATTTAAAGAAGCCGAAGAAATAATTCCTGAAAATGAACAAGCTAAACAGAAAATTGCTCAGCTAATACCACTTGCCGACAAACAAAAAAAGTACAGCAGGCAAATTGAAAGTGCCGATGAGTATTATATAAACAAGGATTTTATTTCTGCCCGAAAAGAGTATTTATACGCAAGTGAATTATGGCCCGAAAAGAATTATCCCGCTGATATGATTGCTAAAATCAATGATAAACTTGAAGGCGAGAAAGAAAATCTTGAAAAAAACTACAACAATTATATTTTTGGGGGTGATAGTTTAATCGGATTAGAAGAATATTCATTGGCACTCGGTAAATATAACCTTGCGTTAAACCTTAAACCCAACGAACCTTATCCTAAATCAAAAATATCAGACATTGAAGCAATTTTTGAAAAAAGAAGAAAAGCGGCTGAAACAAATTACACATCACTTATAACAAGTGCTGATAGTGCGTTTAGTGCAGGGTCGTATAATACAGCCATAGATAGTTATCAAACTGCTCTCGAGGTTAAACCTGATGATGAGTATCCAGCGTCTCAATTGATAGAGATTGATAAAGTTCTGGCACAGAATGCTGCCAAGAATAAAGCCGACCAGGAATATAACAACATAATACAACAAGCCGACAACCTATATAATACAGGAAACTATGATATGGCCATCAAAAAGTACCGAGAAGCTCAGGTGGCGAAGTCGATGGAAAGTTATCCTCAAACTAAAATTGATGCTATAACCCTTATTCTTGCCAACGCGGCCAAACAAAAGCAAATTGATGATAGTTATAATGAGTTAATTATTATTGCAGTAAAAGAGTTTCATGAGGATAAACTTAAAGAAGCACGAAGCCTTTATGTAAATGCAGCGGAGTTGAAACCGGAAGAAAACATGCCTAAACTTCAGATTACCATAATTGACAGCTTGATTGTGGTAAAGGAAAATATGGCTATGACCAGACAACAATTTGACAGCCTTGTTACCGAGGGTGATTCCCATTTGGAAAATAAGGAATACGAACTCGCCATTCAGAAATACGATGAAGCTTTAGTGCTACTTCCAAAGGAAGATCAGGCACTTCAAAAAAAGCAGTCAGTACAAATAATTCAAAATAATATCCGCAAAGAAGCTGAACGCAAAAAATCATATGATGAGGCTATTACAAAAGGTGATAAATTGTTTGATGATGGAAGTTTTGAGTTAGCCCGTGTTGAGTTTGAAAAAGCCCAATCGCTAATGAATGATCAGGAATATCCACCTAATCGATTGATTGATATTAGCAAAGAACTGGAAAGACTGGAAGCCGAAAAAGAAGAACGTTATGCACAATCAATAGCTGATGCAGACATACTATTTGATCAGGGAAGGTATGAAGAAGCTCTTCGTAAATATCAGTTGGCGATAAGTATAGTACCATCTGAAAAATATCCACAACAAAGAGCAACTGAATGTCAGGGGTTTATTGCAGAAAGAATGAAGCGGTTAATGGCTCAGTATGAAATAGCTATTACTGATGCTGATAAGCTACATGATGCCAAGGTATATGATAGAGCAATTGAGGCTTATAGAAAAGCTGGGACTATTAAACCTGATGAAACTTACCCCGGTGAAATGATATACAAAATTGGCAAATTTATTGAGGAAAACTCGATTGTAGATGTTATCAAAAGCGCTGACACAATTACCAAAGGTTCCACTGGCAAATTCGAATTTGAGCCTATTAAGATTAATGTTCGTAAGAGCAATTATATTTTCATCAAAGCACGTAATATTGGAGATAAACCGGCCAAACTAATATTTAGCTACGGAAGTGACGGTAGCAAAAATGGTGGTTTTGTTGTTCAGGTTATTGAAGGGGAAACATATAACGATTATATTGTTAGGGTTGGAAACCAGTACAAATGGTTTTCTGAAGACAACAACTGGTTAATCATTTACCCCGAAAACGGAGATGTGGAAATATCGATGCTTAGAATTTCGAAGGACAATTAATATGAGCAAGGAAATACTCAATCAGATTGAAAAGCTTAACTTGAAAATTTTAGAAGAATCTGAAAATACTGATCTATTACATGCAAGAGCTGAGCTATTTACTAAAATTCAAAATCATAGTAAGGCGATTAACGATTACCTGACAATTTTAAAGTTTAATCCACATGATAAAATAGCCGAGGTTAAGCTTGATATGCTACGTACAATTGTGAGATATACAAATATTGATATCTATGCAAATCCCAATACAAATATGGATCCTTGGTTAGAGTAAAACCAAATTAATTTGGTAAGTAAAAATTATGCTCGACTTGCTTAATAGTTGTTCCTTTTATATCATTATAATCAATTTTAATACTGTATCCCAATTCACCTTCTAAGGTGCCGGCATAAAGATAACATGTAACATAATCCTTTTCATTCGTATAAGGCAAATTCCAGTATTTACCCCAGAAATAGCCATAAGATGTGGTATTACCTGATTCCTCAATGGGAAAACCAACATCACCATCACAAAATGTTTTTTGGACAATATATCTGGATGGATAACCAATCACCATTTCATCATTTTTATCAAAAACATAAATCTTAACTGATAGTTCTATTGTGTACTGGGGGATTATTGTATCACTACACGTTTCTTCTTCCTTACATGCAAGCTTACTGTCTCTTATACACA
>FLOH01000610.1_pt1 | contig 71423 bp, 61 predicted proteins | sample 756751 | NCBI WGS metagenome assembly FLOH01 (sample SAMEA4026879, study PRJEB14308) | marine metagenome | biome: coastal water; material: water | depth 74 m
CGACCCATTTTTTCTGACTTGTGCCAGTTATGATCGACCATGTAATCTTGAACCAGCGTATTGAATAAAGTTGCCGCAACACCCATACCAACAGATCCCGTTGAAAAATCAACGTCCGTGGTATCTTTTGTCATCGATGGATAGGATTGAGCACCGCCAAAACCACGAAAATTAATCATTTTTTCTCGGGTTTGCCTGTCCATCAGATACATGATCGCATGCATAATCGGTGAGGCATGAGGCTTTACGGCAATCCTGTCTTCTGCGCGCATCGTATGAAAATATAACGCCGTCATAATTGTTGCTAATGATGAGGAAGATGCTTGATGGCCACCCACTTTTAAACCATCCCGTGAAGGCCGAAGATGATTGGCATTATGTATCATATAACTGGCAAGCCACAGCACTTTCTTCTCAAGCAACTTTAAAGCGTCTAAATCTGCGCTTGATGTTGAAATTATTGGCTTTTCTTCTTTTACTATAATACTCATATCTGCCTCGTTATATTAAAGTTACTCAAGGGTAACATATATATTATAGGAAGCCAACTGCATTCTAATCAAGTAGGTTTTTATTGACCTCAAGAGCCTCTATCACGGCGTCCATATCATCTTCATTGTTATAAAAATGGGCGGAAATTCTCAAATTACCATCTCGGCATGAGGCGATAATGTTTTTTTCTGCCAGTGCCTCTACAAGGGCATATTGATCGGTTGAAGCTATGGTGATCATGGCACCGTGATGATGAGGGTTTTTTGACGACATCAGTTTTCCACCAATTTTCTCGACACCCTGTTTCAACCTTTCATTCAATGCCGCCACATGGCGGCGAATATTATCAACTCCCACTTTTAGAATAAAATTAAGCCCGGCCTCAACCGCATATAAATTTGGAACGCTTGGTGTTCCTTGTTCAAAGCGGCGCGCGCTATTTGCGGGAGTATTATCATGAATGAGCATGGCGTGGATGTCTTCTTGGGCAAACCAGCCCGTTTGTGTGGGCAGTGATGTCTTTATCAATGATTCGCGAACATATAGAAAACCAACACCGGCTGTGGATAATAGATATTTAAGTGATCCCCCAACGATAAAATCGACATCCCAATCCTTAACATCAATTGGAACCGCACCAACCCCTTGATAGGCATCAACAAGGACCAATGCCCCTGCTTTTCTGGCGATTTTTCTAATAGCAACCACATCGGCCAAGGCACCATTGCGGTAACAAACCAACGGAATAGACACAAGAAGTGTTTTTTCATCCACCAATGTCGCCAGATCATCAAGATCAATCATACCGTCTTTTTCTTTAACATGAACCACCTCGGCTCCATTTTTTTTGAGCGCATGCCATGATTGGGCCTCAGTGGGAAAGGCAAGGTCTGTCGTGATAATTTTTGTTCGCGTTCCAGAAAAATCTAAGCTACTCGCCACTGCACTTAAGGACGCGGAGGCCGATGTTGTCACAGCAATTTCATCTGATTTTGCACCGATAAGTTTTGCGAATAAAGCGCGCACCCGCTCTAGACGGTCACACCAAGCGAGCCAATCAGCCCCTTTTTCGTGGCGGTCTTTTAAGTAGCTTAAAAATGCATTTTCAACCTCATAGGAAAGAGCCCCATAAGAACAGCTATTGATATATATTTTTTCTTCAAAGATCGGAAAATGTTGACGATATTCTTCCATGCTTGTCATTATTTAGTCCTGAATTTTAATAATTAATGGCGGGGCTGCCTGATGGATAAAATACTCCCATCAAGCGCATGCCGCTGTCTGATGTACATTCAAGGGAGTGGCCTTGACGGTGGGGTAGAAAAATAACATCGCCCATTTCTACCTCTGTCCATTTTGTTCCTGTCCACATACGACCGATACCCGTTAAAATGATGATCGCCTCTTCGTAAAGATGGCGATGCATGGCGGCGCGCGATTTTGGAATTTCACCAATGAACTGGGTTACTTCCTTTGAACCTACTTTTTTGTCGACGAGTTCTTGATATAATCGGTTGGCCATAACAGTTGCCGTCTCTCGATCAAATGTAACGCTGCGCTGGGCATGTTCACTTTGAAAGTTTGTGACATTTTCCGATAAAATTGTAAGGTCCGTACCTAAAGGACAAACAGTAGCAAAGACTGTCATAAGGGTATCGGTCTTAAATCTAAAGGCTTCACCGGGGCGGATATAAATGCCCGCTTCCTGTTGTACATCAAATTCTTTACCCGCAATCTCCACTTGACCCTTACCGTCCATAATATAAAGCACTGTATCTACTTTTTCATATTGCAACCATGGTGAAATTCCAGACAATACATCAATTTTGTGAAGGCTTAATTTGGTTGCTCCGTCTTCTTCTGATATCATTGGTTGGTAACTTATAGTCCCCGCCGATTGACTATTGGTGGACGAAGGTCTTAACACATAGGCGCCGCCATCAAGTAAAGCTTTTCCATTGAGATCAAGGTTAACCTGCGTAGAGTTTTCCATTGATACCACTTCTTCAACGCTGGCCTCTGCGTAGGTATCTTCGAGATTATTATGAGCACCGTCACAATAAGGGCCGCTTGCCGTTGCCTTACAGGTACATAAAAGAACATCTTCATCTTTATCCGCCATAAAAACCAACGGCTTCATATCTGTACCTTTATGAGATCCATCACAAAAAGGCTGAGATTTACTATGCTTGCAGGTACACCATGCGTATTTTTTACCTTTTTCCAGACTGGTGAGAATAGGCTTATTAACCGCAACATATTTAAGGTTATTTTGTGTCATCTTATCTTCCCAAAAATTGATTATTCTTTATTAGCCTGTTCAATGAGCAATTTTGACGGTGTCCACCATCTTGCCCCATAAAGTTTTGCAAATTTTTCAATTTTCTCCACAATCACCTTAAGGCCAATATGATTAGCATAATGAAGAGGCCCACCGCGATAACGAGGGAAACCAAATCCCATAGCATAAACCACATCCACATCACTTTGGCGAAGGGCTATGCCTTCTTCGATGATTTTATACCCTTCGTTTATCAATGTGAAGACACATCTTTCTTCAATTTCTTGGTTGCTTATTTCCCGTCGTTTAATGCCATTTTCGGCGGCGAATTTTATGGCAAGTTCTTGAACCTTAGGATTAGTGAGCTTGTTGCCGTCACTATATTGATAAAATCCCATGCCCGTTTTTTGCCCTTTATGCCCTTCGTTCACAAGGCTGTCATGAACTTGAAAGGCGGCATTATCATAACTATCTGAGGGTCTATTATTTCGCGCCATAACGCCAATGTCTATACCCGCTAAATCAAGCATTTCAAACATTCCCATCGGCATACCAAAATCATAAAGAGTTTTATCAATCTGTTCGACACTAGCCCCTTCAAGCAGCAACAATCCCGCCTCACGGGAATAGCATGAGGCCATACGATTGGCGATAAAGCCATAGCAGACACCCGAAACCACAGATGTTTTACCGATCATTTTGCCAATTTTTAAAGCTGTGGCAACAATAGATGGTGAATTTTTTTCAGTGCGGACTATTTCCAACAGCGGCATAATATGAGCGGGGCTAAAGAAATGAAGACCAATGACATCTTCCGGTCGTCCTGTTGAACTGGCTATTTCATTAACATCTAAAAAAGACGTATTGGTGGCGAGGATCGCCCCCGGCTTTGCCATTTGATCGAGCTTGGCAAAAACTTGTTTTTTTACATCCATATTTTCAAAGACAGCCTCAATGATTAAATCCTCATCCGCTAAATCATCATAATTATCAATACAGGTTAATAGGGCTAATGTTGTCTCCATTTTTTGCTGTGATATGCGTCCTTTTTTTACCGAAGAAAGATATATTTTTTCTATTTTATCACGCGCAGCGTCCGCGGCTTGGCTTGAAATTTCCAATAATTTTACGGGAAGTCCTGCGTTTAAAAAATTGATGGCAATACCGCATCCCATCGTACCGCCGCCGATCACTGCCGTGCTTTTTATTTCTCGCACAGGGGTCGTTTTATCAATATCAGGTATTTTCCCCGCCATACGTTCAGCAAAAAATAAATGACGCTGACCAATGGATTGAGACGAGCTAAGCAGCGTCGCAAATTCATCGCGCTCAACGATTAATCCTTGTTCGTACGGTAAATTAACCGCGGCCTCAACCGCCCTAATCGCGGCATCAGGAGCAAGATAACCTCGTGATTTTTTGGTGATTTTTTTGCGAAAATTATCAAAAACATCAGCTTGCGCCTGCACATTTAAATCACTGATCCGTTTTATGGGTTGGTTCTCTTTTAATATCTGTTGGGTAAATAAAATGGCGTCATTTTCAAGGTTTTCAGAACTTAACTGATCAATGATGCCTAATTTTTCCGCCTTTGATGCGCCAATGGCTTTGCCTGATGTTATCATCTCCAAGGCCGCTTCTGCGCCGATTAAACGGGGCAGTCTTTGTGTGCCACTGGCTCCGGGAATAAGGCCGAGGTGAACTTCTGGTAGGCCAACTTTTGCGTTAACATCCATAATTCTATAATGGCAACTCAACGCAAGTTCAAAACCGCCGCCGAGGGTAGTACCATGTAAGGCGGCGATCACTGGCTTATTGGTTCTTTCTATTTGTTCAATTAATTCTGGCAAACCTGGCGCCAATGGTGGCTTACCAAATTCAGATATATCAGCGCCCGCGCAAAATGTTCTGCCCGCACACATTAAAATGATGGCCTCAATATTATCCTTTTGAGCATTAATCTCCATTTGCTCAGACACCCCAAGGCGTACCGCATGAGACAATGCATTTACCGGTGGATTATCAATAATGATAATGGCTAAATTAGCGTTGGTTTTAGTAGAAACAATGGACACTATTTTTCCTTAATTTTAATATTATTGCATTCATTAAAAAATTATCTAGGGGGTGTTATGGCTTTTTGGTTTGGCCTTTTGTTGCCATTCTAACTGTTGAGCCTTAGCCTTATCTTTTAAGCTATAAGCCTGTTGTTTGCCAGCAAGATATTGTTTTTCCCAGTCCCCATCATCAAGCGTCACTCCGTACCAAGCGGCGGCTTCACGGGTGAAATAAGGGTTCCACAAATGCGGACGGCCAATAGCCACCAGATCAGCGCGGCGCGTATGGAGGATTGTATTGACTTGTGCACCGTCCGTAATATTACCAACGGCCATGGTCGGAAGACGCGGCACATTGCGGATCGCTTCGGCAAAGCCAAGCTGGAACATGCGGCCATAAATCGGTTTTTGATCAGGAACCGTCTGCCCCGCCGAGACATCAATAAGATCAACCCCCGCATCTTTAAAAGCATTGGCAATATCAAAGGTGTCTTCCTCTGTAATCCCGCCTTCGACCCAATCAGACGCTGAAATACGCACCGACATGGGTTTGGCCTCGGGCCAATTTCCCCGCATTGCCGCGAACACTTCTAGTGGAAAACGTAGGCGATTTTCAATGGAACCACCATATTGATCATCGCGAATATTGGTAAGCGGTGATAGGAATGAGGCCAATAAATAACCATGTGCCGCATGCATTTCGATCATATCAAAACCAGCCCGATCCGCCCGCACGGTAGCACTTGCAAAATCCGCGATAATTTTATCCATATCATCACGTTCAAGTGCTTTAGGGGTTTGAGATATTCCGTCAAAATAAGCCAGCGGTGAGGCGCTAAGCAAAGACCAATTTTTTGCGTTATCCTCAATCGGGTAATCCGCTTTTTCCCAGCCGAGTTGGCTTGATCCTTTACGGCCAGCATGACCGAGTTGCATACAGATTTTGGTCTGGGTATTTTCATGAACAAAATCTACAATTTTTGTCCATTTTTTTTCTTGTTCATCATTCCACAGACCCGGACAGCCAAGCGTAATCCGCGCTTCTGGTGAAGGGCAGGTCATCTCCACATACATAAGCCCCATGCCCCCTTTAGCGCATCCACCATAATGAACCATATGCCAATCGGTCGGATTGCCATCTTCGTCCGCACTATATTGAGCCATCGGAGACATAACAACGCGATTGCGAAGTTCCATTTCTTTTAACTTATATTTAGTGAACATAGGCGTCGGGCGGCTTTTACGGTAATCATAACCACTTTGTTGATAATAGCGCTCATACCAGGCCGTATCCATTTTTTCGACAAAATCCGCATCCCGTAAAATCAAATTATCATAGGTCACAGATTTTGACCGACACATAACAACGGCGGCAAATTGCATCAAATCCATATCCCACGAACGGTCCATATGTTCAAACCATGCCAAAGAGACATCAGCATTATGTTGGAGGATCTGAACCGGCGTCTCCCGTTCCTTGACGTAAGCTTTAAACGCCTGTTCAATAGAGCTTTCCCCATATTCAACCATTGCATCCGATAAAGCGATGGCGCATTCCATGGCAAGCTTTGATCCTGAACCAATGGAAAAATGCGCCGATGCTTTGGCATCGCCTAAAATGGCTATATTCTTATGATACCAATCATTGCAATAAATTCGTGGGAATTGACGCCACATTGAACGATTGATAATCAGCTTATGACCCTCTAATTCTTCGGCAAATATTTCTTCTAATTTATCAGCGGTTCCTTGTTCGTCAAATTCGTCAAATTGCCATTTTTGCCAACAATCATCAGACATTTCAAAAACCCACGTCGATGTGGCTTTTTCATATTGGTAAGTATGAGCGCAAATCGGGCCAAATTTGCTGTCTTTAAAGAAATAAGTAAAATCTTCGACGACACGGCTTGATCCCATCCATGTGAAACGATTGGTTTTTTGCACGATCGAAGGATTGAAATAATCTTTATAATGTTCGCGAATGGCTGAACCAATGCCGTCACTGGCTAAAATCATGTCAGAATCTGCAAATTCACTTTCTAAATTTTCCACATCAATGCGTTTGCCGAATGTTAATTTAACACCAAGCTGTTGACATCTTTTTTGCAGAACTTTTAATAAATTAAGCCGCGAACAACCGGCAAAGCCGTTGCCACCGCAGCGTACCTCTTCGCCTTTATAACGAATGATAATATCATCCCAATAAGCAAACTCATCGCGGATTAATTCATAGGATTCAGGGTCACGACTGAGAAATTCGTCTAAGGTATCATCGGAAAAAACAACACCAAAACCAAAGGTGTCATCGGGCTTGTTTTGCTCAAATACTTCTATCTGCCAATGGGGTTTTGCTTTTTTGGTAAGCAGCGCATAATAAAGCCCACCCGGTCCCCCACCGATCACTGAAATTTTCATGATTATTCCCTCTTATAATATTAAAAACAACAGTACACAGAGTTATCTTACATGTAAATTAATAATGTGATCTTGCAGTTTTTGCCGTGGTGGATATAGTGCTATTTCAAAGGATAAAATAATTTATGCCCGAAAGTCAATATACACCAAGACAAAAAGAGAGCCTCAAACTTTGGATTGAGCTGATCCGTTATTCCAGTAAATTAGAGCAAATTATTGATGATAAGTTGCGCAAAAATCACGGGCAGAATATTTCAAGGTTTGATGTGTTATCCCAATTGATCAGGGAAACTAACCAAGGCCTCAACGTCGGCGAGTTGGCGCAAAGATTGATTGCCTCTAAAGGAAATATCACAGGGCTGCTTGATCGTATGCAAAAAGATGGGCTGTTAATCAAACAACCAAAACCAGAAGATCGGCGCAGTTATATTATTAATATTACTGAAAAAGGCTCAACTCTTTTTAAGGAAATGGCTGAAAATAATGCCGACTGGGTCGCAGAGGCCCTGCAATCCATAGACATTGACCATATGAAAGAATTTACCACTTTTTTAAGTAAAGCCCGCAGATCAATAGACTAATATTAGCCTTTAAGATCTTTTCGAAGTAGTTTGCCCGAAGGCGATTTTGGCAATTGATCTATAAATTCAATGGCGCGTGGATATTTATAAGGGGCAATATTTTCTTTAACGAATGTTTGAATTTCTTTAATCAACTGATCACTTTGTTCGACCCCATCCTTTAAAACGATAAAAGCTTTAATGATGGTACCGCGCTGCGCATCTGCCGCACCAACAACCGCACATTCTGATACTGCATCATGGGCCATAATCGCCTGTTCCACCTCAGGCGAGCCAACATTATAGCCTGAGGTTACAATAATATCATCGCCGCGGGCGACAAACCAAAAATAACCATCTTGATCCTGTTTAAATATATCACCAGTGACATTCCAACCATCAATGACGTAAGTAGATTGGCGATCGCCGTTTAAATAACGACATCCCGTAGGCCCTCTAACCACAAGCCGGCCTGCATTTTCGCGAGGCAATTCTTTATTATCATCGCCCCAAATTTTTGCTTCATATCCCGGCACGACTTTCCCCGTTGAACCGGGACGAACATCATCACCAGAAGCCGAAATAAACACATGGATCATTTCTGTGGCGCCAATACCGTCAATCAGGCGAATCCCAGATTTTTCATAAAAATTATCGGACACGGCCAATGGCAAATTTTCGCCCGCAGAAACACATGTTTTAAGGCTAGAAATATCACGTCCCTCCACATGATCCGTCATCACTTTATAAGCCGTGGGGGCGGTAAATAATGTGGTGATCTTATATTTTTCCACCACATCCAAAATGACATCAGCGCCGCCGCCGGCGTAATAAACAACGCAAGAGCCAAAACGTGCAGGAAAGACAAGCAATCCACCAAGACCAAAGGTAAAGGCCAGAGGAGGTGAACCACAAAAAATATCCGTTGGTTCTGGTTTTAATATATGACGGGCAAAACTATCGGCCATGGCCAATATATCACGGTGAAACTGCATTGTTGCTTTGGGAATGCCGGTTGTTCCTGATGTAAAGGCGAGCAAGGCCACATCATCAGATGACGTTTTTATGGCTTCAAAATTACCGTCTTTATTTAAAATCGCCTTTTCAATGTCACAATCATTATCACCAAAGGACAAAATGTGCTTGGCTTTGCCTATACAGCTATCAAAGACATCAATAGAAAGATTATTTTCAATAATAATGATGTCAATTTTGGCAATTTCAATGATCGGGTCAAGCTCTTTTTGGCGCAACATGGTCATGGTGGTGACCGCAATGCCCCCTGCTTTTAATACCCCGTACCAAAGTGCGGCAAGCATGGGAGTATTATTACCGCGTAGTAAAACCCGATTGCCAGAAATAAGCCCATAATCATCACATAAAGCGGCGGCGATTTGATTTGATATTTTATCCAGATCATTATAGCTCCAGATTAAATCACCCATCATTATTGCGGGACGCTCGGCGTAACCCGCTCTTATAGCCCCCCTTAAAAGTTCTGTTGCTGCATTTATTTGCTCGCCATATGTGGGAAGTGACTTTTCAAATATAAAATCGGGCCAAGTTGCTTTATCTGGCAAATGATCCTTTGCAAAGCTGTCAATATATGCACTAGCCCTCATTAATACCCCTATTCGCTTAGATTTTTTCTTACTTTTTTGAGTATATTGGTAAAGCTTATAATTTCGTCATCGCTTAACCCTGCCATAGCATTTTGAAATACACCATCAGCTAACTTTCTTAATTTTACAAGCATATCCTGCCCTTTTTTAAGAATGAAAACCTCAATCACACGCTTATCATCAATAAAAGGAACGCGTTTAACGAGCTGTTCTTTTTCCATACGCATTAAGATGCGGGTGATGGTTGATATTTTTGTTACTGAGCGGCGCGATATTTCGCCAACACTAGATGGGTTTTTATCATCTAGTAACATTAATACCCGCCAACTTGGTTGGTCCATACTATATTTCTTTAATTCAAGGGCCATTTTTTCAATATATGTAGCCGATGCACGATTCAGATTATAAAGGGGATAATGATCAAGAATAAAATCCTTATGTGAAGGATATAATAATTCTTCACCTAATAATGCTTTGTGATCTTTCATGAATATTCTCTAAGCCTTGCCTTAAATTCTATGCCATCTGCGTTCATGAGGGCCGCTTCGCGCAAACCCGCCACTTTCGATGTTAACATAGCATCATCTTGATGTTGATCAACAAAAACCATAATAGTCAGATAATGATACAGCCCTCGCCCATGGGTCTCCCCATATCCTTTAATAAGGCGTGGACATTTTGCAATCTCAAGGGCTAAGTCTGGTCTCTCTATCATATTTTTTTTAAGCTGATCAAACCATGCGATAATATTTTTATTTTCATTATGATATCGTAGCGATTTTAAACGCAAGAACCGCATAGAGGCTATAAACCGTAACATTAAATAACCGCAAATGGTCCGAGTTTTTATGATCCTGCCTTTTGAAAAAAGCGGCGCAAACATTTTTTTACAAATCGAAGAATTCAAAACGCTCCGACCAAGGGCCGCAGGAAGAATGTCGGTAAATTCCTCAAATCGCGGATGAAAATAATCTTCAACCTGCCAAATTTGACTGGGCTCAGCCCTCACTTCTGAAATGATATTTTGCGCTCTCTCGGCGCGCGTTTTTAAGTCGGCGACCCTGATTATATCGTCAAAACCCATCCATAAGGCAAGCTGACGTGCGACTTCTGGCAAAATATCCAAATTGGTAATTTCTTCTAAGCGATCAAGATATAAAGACGCATATTTAGCATTTTGATAATCAACAAGCCGGTGAACACCGTAAGTGGCGAGCGCTTGAGATTGCTCGGGTAATTTTTCAATTCTGCTCATTATGGGTGATGAGATTTTTTTGGAGGCGCAAGGTACTGGCGCAGGTTTTGAAATATCACCCTTCGCGTATTGATATCCCAAAGCAAACCCCATGAGGTTCGCCTCCACTGCGCGGCCAGAATTTTTAATTGTTTCTTCAAACATCTGCCGCGTAAAAGGCATCGCATCCGACCCTGCAAGCGCCCCAAATAAAACGCTTGAAATAACGCTTGATGAGCGCAATACCGCATCATCCATATCAAATAAAACAAGTTTTTTAGCGGCTTTCTTAAGTATAGTTCGTACGTCTTCGCTCTTCAGGCGCCCATCAGCCATATCTTGTTTTTCTGAAATGGCATAAACCCGATGATCTGAAGCAATCAGTGTGGTTTTATCAGGCGTGACCATACCACGATTAACCGCGCGGCCCGCCTCCATCAATTCTGCGGCGAGGCAAATATCAACATCTCCTACCACCGGCATCAGAGCAAGCACAGGGTCTTTGCCTTCTTCTTGTGCTAATTTTTTGGGGAAAAGCTCAACACAATAAATGGTTGTTCCTGTCCGTTGAGCGACCCCGGCAATGGCCGTATATTGGGCGATATAACCATTAGCCTGTCCCAGATCAACGATCCAGTTACTTAAAACGCCGCCCCCTTGACCGCCAAGGGCGGCAATGGCTATTGAAATACGAGACTTGGTCATAAAAGCCCCGCATTCTTTAATCGGCGAGCGCGCCTATTTTCAGCTTTATTTTGTAAAAAACCGATTAAGGATGAACGGATATTATCTTTAAGCCGATCCCATAATGTGGGATTATAAATAAGGCTAACTTTTGAAAATGACGGACAAAGCACCGCAGCATGGGCCACTTCGCCGCAATGGCCACACCCAACACAGCTATTATCCACATAGGCCACAGGGTCGGACTTTAAAGGATCAGGGTTTTCTTTCAATGTCAGTGAAGGACAACCCGACATACGAATGCAAGCATGATCCCCTGTGCAGGTTTCACTATCTACATAAAAGCGGTCTCGCTCAAGGCGTTTTAAGTCTTTAAGCTGTTTGTTAAATTCCGGCTTTAGGCGCCGTTGACGGTTGAGCTGACATTCCCCTTGGGCGATAATGACTTTAGGCCCGCGTGTTTTTGTTGTCATGGCATCAAGCAGCGTGCTGTGCATTTGCAGCAAATCATAAGTTCTAACCGTTTTAACCCAAGTAACACCAACGCCTTTAACAGCATCGGCAATATTATGGCCGGTACTTCTGTTTTGATGTTTTTGGGCCGATGATAATAAATTCTGACCCCCCGTCGCCGCCGAATAATTATTATCAACGATCATTAAAACATTATCATTTTGATTATAGACCGCATTACCAACACCACTAGTCAATCCATTATGCCAAAAACCACCGTCACCCATGATCGACAATGTGCGTTGAGCCGCTCTCTTATTAAAAGCCGATGCCCCCGCCCATCCAAGGCCATAACCCATAGTCGTATTGCCCAGATTAAAGGGCGGCAAAATGGAAAATAAATGACAGCCAATATCGCAACTAATATGAAAAGCACCAATTTGCTTTTCCACCAGTTGAATGGCCGTAAACATTGGCCGTTCAGGACAGCCGGTGCAAAAACCCGCCGGTCTTTCTGGTACATTAATTGTTGGTAATGTTTGAGGAAGGGTTTGATCTATAGCAAGGCTTGGTTGATGAGTTTCTATGAATTTAACAAGGCCTTTTTTGATGACATCACTGGTATATTCACCAATATCAGTGATCATATCTTTGCCATTTAAAGAAGTCTGGCAGTTTGCTTGACGCAAAATCATATTTAATTCTTGTTCAATATAATTAGGATGGCCTTCTTCGATCAGCAGGACGGCTTTTTTATCGGCCATAAAATCTAAAATCTCATCGCCCACAAGCGGATAGGCTACATTCAGCACATAAAGCGGAACAGATACGTCGCCAAATTCATTACTTAACCCTAGAAGCTCAAGCGCCCTGATTAGGCTATTATATAATCCTCCCTGAACGATCAGGCCGATATCACCTTGATCTGGCCCTAAATATTCATTGATTTTTCGCGATTTGATGAAATCTATGGCGGCAGGAAGACGATCGTTTAATTTTTCATATTCATGTAAATAATTGGACGGCGGCAACACTATTCGCGATGGATCACGCTTAGGATTTTCCATGGCGTCCTGCAAGGTAAACTCTGGGCGTTTATTATCTTTTGCAGTAAAATGACCATAAACATGACAGGCACGAATTCGCAATTCCAACATCACTGGGGTATGGGAGGCTTCGGATAATTCAAAACCTGTTTCAACCGCATCAACAATAGACGTCAAGTTAGGGCGAGGATCAAGCAACCACATTTGCGATTTCATGGCAAATGCATGGCTGCGTTCCTGCATTATTGATGATCCTTCGCCGTAATCTTCGCCGATAATGACCAATGCGCCGCCAATCACACCGCCTGATGATACATTTGCCAGCGCGTCACTAGCCACATTGGTGCCGACCGTGGATTTCCATGTAACAGCCCCCCTTAAAGGATAATTTACCGAAGCGGCGAGCATGGCGGCGGCGGTTGCTTCGCTCGCGGAGGTTTCAAAATGAACATTAAGATCAGCCATAATTTCTTCGGCGTCTGATAATACATCCATAAGATGGGAAATAGGCGCTCCCTGATAGCCACCCACATAGGAAACGCCCGCTTGAAGCAGGGCTTTTGTTACCGCTAAAATGCCTTCGCCGTAAAATTCTTCACCGCGCCCAAGTTTTAATTTTTCTACTTCTTTTTTAAAGGAGCGCTCAGCCATAAATTTCTCAGACTAATCCGTTTTTAAGGCAAGAACGCGAAGCGGGCTACCTGAACCATTTTCAATTTTCAACGGCGCGGCGATAACAATCGACCCTGTCGGTGGTAATTGATCCAGATTAGTAAGACTGGCTAAACCATATTTATTAGCACCATGCATCATGGAATGCGCTGGAAATGGCACCTCAAACATCGCGGCTTGACCTGCGTCTGTACCGACGGTTTCAACGCCCCAACCCAACACGTCTTTTTCAATAAGATAGGCAATACAGCATGCCGTTGGCCCCGGAGAATGAGGCCCCGTATCATCTGCGTTTAAGAAATTTTCACAGCCTTTTAATTTAAGCCAGTCACTGCGCATTAAAACCCATGAGCCTTTGGCAATATCACCATGCTGCTTTTCCCATGCCTTAACATGATCCGCCGTCAGAACAAAATCATTATCAGCAGCAACCTCTGTCGAACAATCAATAACACAAGCAGGGCCCACTAATTTTTGCACAGGGAGCGTGTCGGTACCACCATCGGCATAATCCATTCCACTTACCCAATGAATAGGCGCATCAAAATGAGTTCCCGTATGTTCGCCAAGAGTGATAACATTCCAATACCAAGCGGGGCCATTATCATCATATTTTGATATTTCTTTCATTGAAAATGGCGGTGAATTTACGGCAATTTCCTCTGGAAGATGGATGATCGGTGTGTTTGGGCCCAAGGTTTGTGTTAAATCAACAACTTTAACCATGCCCTCTAAAAGCCCTGTGGCTAAGTCAGTCATGAGCGTGCTCATAATGGTGTCTCCCCTTTTTTAAATTATCATCAGTGATTATATACATAAATCATTTGATTTTGCAAATAATAGTAAAAACAATTTCATTGAATTGATCTTAAAAATAATTTACTTGCCACAAAGAGCAAGTCTTTTTACCTTACATGTAATATTTTTACAAAAAGGAACACTTATGGATTTATCAGGCAAACATGCTGTTGTAACAGGGGGCGGCACAGGCATAGGCCTTGCCATTACAAAAGCCTTAAGCGCGGTCGGTGTTAATGTCACTATTATGGGTCGTAATAAAGCCCGTCTTGACGAGGTCGCGGGGTCCCTAAAAAATGTAAGAGCAATCGCCGTTGACGTCACGAAGCCACAAAGTGTTGATCAGGCTTTTAAGGAAGCATCAGATTTTGCCCCCATATCAATCCTTGTCAATAATGCAGGGGCCGCTACCGCCGCGCCCTTTCATAAAACCGATTATCAAACTTGGCAAAATACTTTGGCGGTCAACCTTACCAGTATTTATTTAACCATGAGTAGTGCCTTTAACGACATTAAGTCTGTCGAACATGGCCGCATCATTAATATTGCAAGCACCGCAGGTCTAGAGGGCCATGCCTATACATCCGCCTATTGTGCCTCAAAACATGGTGTTATAGGGCTAACCAAATCAGTGGCCCAAGAGTTAAAAGGAAGCACAACGACTATTAACGCTATTTGCCCCGGCTTTACCAGAACCGATATGGTGACGCACGCCGTTGATAAGATCGTAAAGAAGACGGGTCGCAGTCCAGAAGATGCCTTGAAAGATATTTTGATTTCAGCCTCACAATTACGTCTCGTTGAGCCAGAAGAAATAGCCGATCAAGTGATAAAATTATGCGATCCCGCAAATGATTCAATCAATGGTCAGGCTATTGTTATTAACGGAAATTAAAATTAAAATGAAAATTAAAAGGATATCAAATGAATCCAGAAACATTTAAGCCTAAACATTTTAACTGGTCCTTCCAAGATGGCATTGCCACCATTAGCCTTGATCGGCCCAAGCGAAAAAATCCGCTTACCTTTGAAAGTTACGCAGAGCTGCGCGATTGTTTTCGAGAATTAGTCTATGTCAAACAAGTTAAAGTGGTTATTTTTGCCCCAAATGGCGGTAATTTCTCCTCTGGCGGCGATGTTCATGACATCATTGGGCCGCTTGTTAAAATGGACATGACTGAATTATTGAATTTTACCCGCATGACCGGCGATCTGGTCAAAGCCATCAGAAATTGCCCCCAGCCTGTGATTGCGGGCGTTGACGGAATTTCTGTCGGCGCAGGGGCTATTATTCCAATGGCCTGCGATCTTCGTGTCGGCACTCCTGACTGTAAAACGGCGTTTCTGTTCAATAAAGTTGGTCTAGCGGGCTGTGATATGGGGGCTTGTGCCATATTGCCGCGCATCATTGGCCAGGGTCGCGCTTCAGAGCTGCTATTTCTGGGCCGTTCTATGTCGGGCGAAGAGGGGGAAAGGTGGGGATATTTCAATAGCTTGGCCACTTCAGAAGACTTAATGAATGTGGTCTTGAGATTTGCAGAAAAAATAGCTTCCGGTCCTACTTTCGCCAATGGAATCACTAAAAACCAATTAAATCACGAATGGAATATGGGCCTAGACAGTGCCATTGAGGCCGAAGCCCAAGCCCAAGCCATCTGCATGCAAACCAAAGATTTTGAGAGGGCCTATCATGCCTTTGTCAATAAAGAAAAACCAATATTTGAGGGCGACTAATGTCAAAAATATATGTTGATAAGAGCTATTTACAATGGCCGTTTTTCGAAGATCATCACCGCACACTTGCCGCCAATCTCGAAGTTTGGTGCCAGAAGAATTTAGGGGATCATAACCATTCGGATATTGATCAGGCTTGTCGGGATCTATTGGCAAAATTAGCGGCAGGAGGCTGGCTTAAATATGTAGTTCCTAAAGCTTACGGCGGTATATTTGATGAATTTGACGTCCGCTCGCTTTGTCTGATCAGGGAAACCCTCGCCCGTCACGATGGTTTGGCCGATTTTGTTTTTGCCATGCAGGGTTTGGGCAGTGGCACTATTACATTATTTGCCAGCGACGAGATTAAACAGGCTTATCTTCCTGATGTGGCAACGGGCAAGAAAATGGCCGCTTTTGCTCTGACTGAATTGGAAAGTGGCTCGGATGTCGCAAATATGACAACCAATGCTGAGGATAAAGGCGATCATTATTTGGTCAATGGTGCCAAAACACTGATTTCAAACGGCGGTATTGCTGATTATTATGTGCTTTTTGTACGCACTGGGGAAGCTCCGGGCGCCAAAGGCCTTTCGGCGATGATTTTGGATGCAGACGTGCAAGGCTTAGAAATTACAGAACGCATAGAAGTCATTGCCCCCCATCCACTGGCGACCATGACTTTTAAAGATTGTAAAATTCCACGAGCAAAATTATTAGGTCAGGCCGGTTCGGGTTTTAAAGCCTCCATGGCGACCCTCGATATTTTTCGCTCAACTGTGGGTGCGGCCGCGCTTGGCTTTGCCCGACGCGCTATATCAGACGCCTTAAGCCGCACCAAACAACGACAGCTTTTTGGCGCCCCGCTTCATGATTTACAATTAGTTCAAGCCATGTTGGCCGATAGCGCCGTTGATATCGATGCTAGTGCATTACTTATATATCGCGCCGCATGGACAAGGGACACTACAGGTCAGCGCATTACCCGCGAAGCGGCCATGGCAAAAATGCACGCCACCGAAATGGCTCAAAAGGTCATTGATAAGGCCATTCAAATTTTTGGCGGCATGGGTGTGGTAAAAGGCGTTAAAGTAGAAGAGCTTTACCGAGAAATCCGCGCTTTACGCATTTATGAGGGGGCAACGGAAGTTCAAAAAATAATCATCGCTCGTCAATTATTAAACGATCATAATCAAGAGGATTGAACCCATGGAACACCTGCTCCCAGAAGGCTGGCCTAGACCAAAAGGATATTCAAACGCGGTTAGCGTCAAAAATGGCCGCACTCTTTATGTGGCAGGGCTGATAGGATGGGACGAAAATGAAATAATCCAAAGTGACCTGCTCATTGATCAATTTAAAAAGACATTGGAAAATACCCTTGCCGTCCTAAAAGAGGGCGGAGCTGGCCCTGAACATATTGTCCGTATGACATGGTATATCACCGACAAACAAGAGTATTTAAATAATTTACCAGAAATGGGCGCCGTCTACCGCGAAGTTATGGGGAAAAATTATCCCGCTATGGCCTGCGTTCAAGTATCAGCCTTAATGGAAGATAAAGCCAAAATCGAAATCGAAACCACGGCAGTTATTGAAGAGACATGATCTATATTAAGAAATACGGCGCAAAATAATGAAATATATATCCATATTACGGGGCATAAATGTTTCAGGACAAAAAAAGATCATCATGGCTGATTTAAAAGCGCTTTATGAAGGTTTAGGCTATCAAAATGTCATTACCTATATCCAAAGCGGTAATGTTATTTTTGACCATAGCTCAGACGATCTAAAGATCATCAAATCAACCATAGAGGCGACTATTGATAAAAAATATGGCTTTGACGTCTATGTTGATGTGCGCAAAGCGGATGATTATCAAAAAATATATCAAAATCTTCCTTTTCAAAATGTCGAATTGCAAAAAGACGGAACACAAATCGTCATTAGCTTTTTAGAGGGCGTACCAGAGCCTTTAAATATCGACACATTATTAGGCTCTGTGATTGCCCCCGAGAGACTTATTATAAAAGAAAATATCATTTATCTGCATTGCCCTAATGGTTACGGCAAAACCAAGTTATCAAATACTTTTATTGAAAAAAAATTAGCCCTAAAAGCGACAACGAGAAATTTAAAGACTGTTGCTAAATTATCTGAGATGGCCGCTCAATAATGATCGACAAAACGGTTCTTTTTTGCCATATAGTATTTAAATCATCAGGAATTATAAAATGTCAAAAATATATGCTCTCGCCTTGCACGGCGGCGCCGGACCAAAAGCAGGCGAAGATTATCAGGTCGTTGAAGAACATCTTGAAAGTCTTACAACGCTCGGCCAAGAAATGCTTAAAAATGGCACCCCTTCATTGGACGTTGTCGAAAATATGGTCGCCCAATTAGAGGCCTCTGGACTTTATGTCGCGGGTAAAGGATCGGCCCCCAATGTGGCAGGTCAAGTTGAACTAGACGCTAGTATCATGCAAGGTCATACAAGACAGGCCGGAGCCGTGGCCGCCCTTAAAGATTTTATTAGCCCCATATCCGTCGCAAAAGCAGTTTTACAAAAGTCCCCCTGCGTCATGCTAACGGCAGATGGAGCCGATTATTTTGCCCTTGAGCAAGGATTTGAAAAGGTCATTGACCCAAAAAGCTATTATGTTCTCCCCGTTGGTGTTAGCCAACAAGACATCGATCAATATGACATGAGCCACGGTACAGTGGGCGCGGTCGCCCTTGATATCCACGGCAATCTTGCCGCCGCCACATCAACTGGTGGCGTTTTTGGCAAACCACAAGGCCGTGTCGGTGATACGCCGATCATTGGTATTGGAACTTGGGCCGACGATGAAATTGCCATATCTTGTACGGGAACTGGCGAATTTTTCATTCGTGCGGGCGGCGCTTTAACGACGGCAAATGGTTATAAATTAGCAGGCGATACATTGGACGAGGCCTTATGGCGTTTGCTTGATGATGTGAAACACCTTGGCGGCGACGGGGGGCTTATTGCCGTCGATAAAAAAGGCCAAATTGCCATGGCTTATAACTCTGACGGAATGAAACGGGCGAGCGTTTCCTATAATACGGATATTATTTCAACCACTTTTGCCCCTTGTCGTTAGGTATTTTCACTCTCTTTGAGCATTTGAAATATTTTATCCCGTTCAGAAAGGGCTAGCAACAAAGCAAGATCATCCGTCTTTAAGCGATCAATAATATATTTTGCTCCTTGGTAAGGGGAGGAAAAATGAATGATTGATGATTTATCTATACCAGAATCAATACAGGTTTTTTTAATGATCGCGCCGACCTCGCCCATCTCTCGTCCTCTTAAATAATCAATCATATCCATGGTAACTACGGTGTCAGGGGCGAATTTTAAAGCACCCTTGGTAAGGTCAATAATATCCTGATCCGAACGGTCACCCGCTTGACCGATCAGCAAAAATTTATGCTTAGAAGGCAGATTATCAAGCATCTCTGTTATGGCATTAATAGAATGAGGGTTATGAGCAAAATCAACAAAAACACGGGCGCCCTTGACTGTAAATTCATTACAGCGACCCGGATTATCCTCAGGCGTACTCGTAAAATTGCTCAAGGCTTTGCTTATGGCTTGATTGGAAATCCCCATGGCTTTGGCCAAACAAAGCGCACCCATGGCATTTTGTATATTAAACCGCGCAGCCCCGTTCATGGTAATGGGAATATCTGCTACGGCAATTTTAAATGAAATATTATCCCCATCAAAATATTCAATATTGCCGCCTTTAACCCAACAACAAATTTTTCCATTTTGTCTGGCCTCTATAATTTGCTCATGATCACTCTTTAAGGAGAACCAACAGATATGATTTGGTGATTTTAGGCCATTTTTGACGACAAAATGATCATCTGCATTTAAAACTAATATACCGTCTTTGGATAAAGTCCGAGCAACCGCGAATTTTGCCACCGCCAAATCATCAACCGAATTAACACCGTATTCACCCAAATGATCCGCAGCAATATTGGTCACCAAAGCGGCTGTGGCCTCCGTCAAAGGAAGGCCGCGCCGCAAAATACCACCGCGTGCTACTTCTAAAAATGCGATCTCCAGCCTTTTATCGCGCAATAACATTCTAGCCCCACCCGGACCCGAATAATCACCATAATCAAGAATATCTTCGCCCAGCTTCACATAATCTGTGGAAGTAGAACCCCCGACAAGTCCCGCCGCCTCAGCAATTGCCGCAGAAAGACGGACGCTTGTGGATTTACCGTTAGTGCCGGTTATTAAGGCCACAGGAATATTATGAAGCCCCGACCAATCGACGTATTTTGGTGCAGGAATGTCATTAATACCCCATATTTGACAGCCTTTACCATGGCCAAGCGAGACAAAACCATCGTCCCACAAAACATCAATATTCTTTGATTTGGCGACTTTTTGCAGTTCAATCATGGCGGGGTTCTGCTCTAGACTTATTACTTTTTTCAGATCAATAATAAGCCCGTCAAAATCATCTGGATTTTCGTTTAAAAGTTTAGAGGCTGTTAAATGCCAACTGGTTTCAATGACAAAAACTGCAGAATATAAAAGATCAATACTAGCTGATATGGCAAGATTAACACCGCCATCAAACTTTCTAATTTTAGTTTGACTTTGCCGCCAACCGACAGCCTGTAAAATCCTGTTAATTTCAGTGGTCCAACAGTCAATGATTTGGTTTTGATCAAAATGCTCACTAAAGATATCTAAAATGGCTCCCGGTTTTTCCCATAATAAACCAGGACCCGTGACACGGCGGCTGCTTTGCAAAATAAGCCTGTCTGAAGACGGAATTCTTATAGTCAAAAAATCTTCGATTTCTTCGATATTAACTGTCATGATCAAACACCGCCTTAATAATCCCCTTAATCACCTTCTTCATCTACTATTTGATCTCGGGCCAGACGAACGCCGCGAGCGTCACTGATAATTTGTTGACTATCATCAATCAAATCTTCGTAGGGTACAGCCATAAGAGGCTCTACAGTATTGTTACTTTTTATTGGTTCATTTTCATTGTTGCCAAAATTGACAATTTGTTTCCATGAGCGGGTAACATTATCACCAATAATGATAAGCAAGTCTTTTTCTCTGGCTGCGGATAACGCCGTATCAATAGCGGAGACTTCGTCTGCTATTACGGTGATGGCGTCTTTTGATACACCATTTTTAATCAAACCTGCTTTAAGCCGCAAGGGAACTTCATCATCCCCTCTACCGCGGCGATTATCATCTGCCTTAACAAAATAATGATCATAATGACCTGCTAAAACTTCTGTTGCCTCGTCAATATCTTCGTCTCTTCGATCACCTGGTGTTGAAACGACAATCATTTTACGTTGATAGGTATCTAGTTTATCAACCAAATCAGTCAGCACTTTAAAGGCGGCCGGGTTATGAGCATAATCCAAAATTACTCTAAAGGGATGTTCATCAAATACATTCATTCTACCCGGTGCTTGGAAGAATGTGGTGTTGAAGGTTCTAAGTCCTTGGCGGATTTGGTCTAAATCTTGACCAAAACTATAAGCCATCGCCGTGGCGAACATGGCGTTTTGTACGTTATGAAGGGCTTTTCCTTCGATGGTGGCAGGAATTAGATGCGACCATAATATTGGAATATGGGTGCCGTTATCATAAATAGTAATCAAATCACCATTCATTCCTTTTTCAAGAACGCAAGCCTTGCCGCCTGCAACAATATGTTGTTTTACCAACGCATGGTCATGATGCATGGTCACATACATAATATGTTCGGCCTCCGCATAATCAGCCATAAGTAAACAATTTTTATCGTCTGCATTCAAAACAACCGTCCCTGTAGCCGCTTCAATGACGATCCTTTTAATTTTTGCAAGGTTTTCTAATGTATTTACACCACCCAAGCCTAAATGATCCGATGCCACATTCAAGCATGCCGAAACATCAGTGCTGGCGTAGCCAAGCCCATTGCGTACCAAGCCTCCGCGCGCCGTTTCAAGAACGGCAAAATCAACGGTTGGATCGCGCAGTACCATTTGCGCTGATCTTGGACCTGTTGTGTCGCCTTTTACGGTGATTTTGCCGTCAACATAGATTCCGTCAGTGGTGGTTAATCCCACCGTGTGTCCACATGTTTTAATAATATGAGCCAACATTCTTGAAGTGGTAGTCTTACCGTTCGTTCCTGTGATCGCGGCAATGGGAATTTTGCTTGGTGTGGATGTTGGAAATAACATCTCCAAAACTTTACCCGCCACATCACGCGGCTGCCCTTCGCTTGGTGCCACATGCATTCTAAAGCCGGGGGCTGCGTTTACTTCAACGATTCCGCCTCCAATTTCCTTATAAGACTTGCTGATATCATCGGTAAGAAAATCAACGCCGCCAATATCTAATCCCACGGCCATGATCGCCCTTATGGCCATTTCACGATTATCGGGATGGACAACATCCGTTAAGTCAATGGCGGTTCCACCTGTGGAAAGATTTGCTGTGTCTCTTAAATAAAATATTTCATCCTTCTTAAGAATAGTGTCTGGTGTATATCCTTCATTATCCATTAGCCTTTTTGCCTGATTATCAATTTCTATGACCGTCAATACTTTTTCATGGCCAATGCCTCGTCTTGGGTCTTCGTTAACCTTATCAATCAGCTGGGAAATGGTCTGTTTAGCATCCCCGACAACATGACCCGGCACACGTTTGGCGACAGCGACCAATTCATTATTAACGACAAGCATCCGATGATCAAAGCCCGTCATATAGCTTTCCACCAAAACAGCGCGGCTGGTTCCTTGTTCTCTGGCAAATTCAAAAGCTGTTTCAATTTCTTCGTCAGTGGTTAAATTTATGGATACGCCGCGGCCATGATTGGCGTTAAGAGGCTTAAGAACAACAGGATACCCTATTTTATGCGCCCTTTTAATGGCGTTTTGAGTGCTGTAAACCATATATTGCTGAGGCACAGGAAGGCCAAGGTCATTGAGCAAATTATGGGTATCTTCTTTATCACATGAAATTTCAACAGCGATATGTTTTGTCTCGCTGGTGATGGTTGCTTGAATTCTTTTTTGATATTTACCGTGACCAAATTGCACGAGGCTATATTTATTAAGCCTAATCCAAGGGATATCACGATCCTCAGCAGCTCCCACCAATGACGCGGTACTGGGGCCAAAAGCGTGTCTTTGCGCTTCTTTAATGAACATGCGAAGATCTTCTTCCCAATTAAAGTCATCTTCAATCTCATAACCCGTTAGAACCTGAACCTTTGTAGGCATTAAATGAATGAGCAATTTTATAGCAAGCTCGCACGCCGCTAACCCAACATCTTTATGAATATAGGCATAAACCATATTATAATGGCCAACATCACCCGTTGACCTTGTGCGCCCATAAGTGACCTCATTGCCGGCCACGCATTGAAGCTCTAATGCCACATGTTCGGTAATATGAGCAATCCATGTGCCTTCATCTTCTTTTAATCGTCTGACAAACCCACCAGGTTCCCTATAAGAACACCCATGTTCTTGGAGACCGGGCAGGGCTTCAAGAAGACCATTTATAAATTTATTGCCCAGCTTGACTGAAGGCCAATTTTCCAACACACCGATGTCTAACACATGGCGTATAACTTTAAATTTTGCAAACTGATTAGGCCCTAAATATAGGTTGGTTTTTAATATCTTCATTTAAAGCCCTCTTCTTTCTTATCTTTATTTTAATTATAATTTACAGATATCCTGTTCTACATCAATCGGCGGATAGGCCTCTCTTTTATTAAGATCAAAACGACACCCGTCATTGAGCATATCAAGTTTTAATCCAAGTAATCCAATACTATTATTACTAGTAGTGCCGTGAGCCGATGAATATTTTAAATCACTACCATCAATAATCGTTACTCCGCCGCTGCCGACCACTTCGAAAGTATCATCCGGGGCAATGAAAATACTGGTATCTTCATCAATGCCAACCCCCATCAAAAATGGATTTAATGCCACCGCTGATAAAAGCCTGCCCAAGCGATTTCGTTGGGAAAAATGTTGATCTATAATCAATACATTACTTAAACCTAGGCCGGGGGCTAACGTAGCACCGCCTTCCGTTGGCGATTGACCACTTTCACCGCCCGTAATCATATGCTGTGACATAATTGATGCCCCCGCAGAGGTGCCCGCAATATGAACCCCGCGAGCATTAACTTTTCGAATAGTTTGAGCAACGACCGTACCACCAAGAATAGTCGACAATCTAAGTTGATTACCCCCTGTAATAAAAATGCCGGTCGCATCCTCACAGCGCTTTGCAAATTCAGGATTATTACAATCTTCGCGACTAACAATAGGTATATGACTGACCATTTCCACGCCCAGATTAATAAATATTTTTTCATAATTCTCCCCCGTATCATCAAGCCGTGATGCGGTTGGGATAATCACTATTCTAGCTTCTGATCCACCAGAAATTTCAGTAAATTTTTTTAAAATAGAAGGATTATCATCTTTGTTTTCCGCGCCACCAATGGGAATAATATAACCCCTTTGCTGTCCATCTTCCACGTTCGCTGGGCACATGTTTTATTAACACCTTTGTTATTTAGAAATTGGTCTAAATATTATACTTCAATATATTCTTAAGCTGATAAGTTTTAGAATATACAATTCCCCCCATTAGATAAAATTAAACCTTGTTATATTAACTAGCCTAATTTGATCCATTATAAAACATAAATTACATTATAATCATTCAGCAAGTTCAAGTTTTCCAATCAATCATTGATTTAGAAGCAGATCGCTTTATTCTATGAATACTTTAGGGAAAATGAAATGCCATCACTGGAAATACTCATCGCTTTTTTTGGCACGTCGGTCATCCTTGGCCTCGTGCCGGGACCGGATAATATATTCGTGCTGACCCAGTCTGCCGTAGAGGGGCGAATGGCAGGTCTATTGGTTACTTTAGGGCTGGCGACGGGCCTTTTGTTCCATACGGCTGCCGTTGCTCTTGGGGTTTCTGTTATTTTTCAAACGTCCGCGACGGCGTTTACAATTTTAAAATTATTCGGCGTTAGTTACTTACTTTATCTGGCATGGGGCGCATTTCGCGCGTCAGGCTCTAAAATATCCACAAAAAACAATAAAAAATTAGGCAACGTCGCCTTATATCGTCGCGGGATTATTATGAATATTACAAATCCAAAAGTATCCATTTTCTTTCTTGCTTTTCTTCCGCAGTTTTTGGAACCAAAGGCGGGCGCTATTCCTTTACAGATCATCATTTTAGGGGGGATTTTTATTTTAGCTACATTAATGGTTTTTGGTAGCGTTGCCTATCTTGCGGGGTCGCTCGGAAAAATACTCGGGCGTTCTGATAAAGCACAAATTATCTTAAACAGGGTTGCAGGATGTGTTTTTGTTGCCCTTGCCTTAAAACTGATCCTCACTTCAAATAAGTAATTCTTATTCGTGCCCCTAATTGCGATGTGTTGGTTCTCAATTAATTTTCACTAATATATCGAAAATTATAACAAAGGGACCTTTGATGAATTCCTTTTTTCGTCTAGGATATAATGGTAATTGTCATTGGGGGAGGAGAAAATTTATGAACGGGCTTCAGGGATCAAACAGTTTAATTTTATTTTTAAAATTCCTGTTACCATCAATGATCGGCGTAAGCCTTTTTATGTTTCCCATATCCTATGACGGTAAGGAAACCATCCTGTTAAGCCTGTTGGTTGATATTGTCCGCAGCCCTTTTGAGCCTTATATATTAGGAATCATTGTCAGCGTTGTTAATATTGCCGCCATTGGCAGTGCTTATTATTTAATCAAAAAACCAAACTGGATTCACAGTAATCCTTCGCTTTATATTATTTGCCACACCAACCTGATCTGGTTTTGTTTTAGACTTATGGGGGCGCTAGTTGGCCTTATGGTTTATTTTCAATTTGGCCCTGAATTCATTTGGGGACAGGAGACGGGATTTAAGGTTTTTACGGAAATTGGCGCTACCATATTTTTCATTATTTGCGTGGCATGTTTATTAATGCCTTTTCTGACGGATTTTGGCCTAATGGAATTTGTTGGTACTTTAGTCCGCAAACCTTTTGCCGTCATCTTCACTTTGCCGGGGCGCGCGGCTATTGATGCGACCACCTCATTCATAACATCATCAAATGTGGGCTTAATTCTAACCATTAGTCAATATGAGAAAGGCTTTTATAGTGCTAGAGAAGCCTGTGGCATTGCTGTTAATTTCTCGGTCGTCTCTATTTCATTCAGCCTGCTTATTGCAAGAGTATCTGGCCTCGATCATATTTTTTTTACATGGTATTTAACGGTCATTTTTGCTTGCATTCTTTGTGCGATCCTAACCGTCCGACTGCCGCCGTTGTCACGGATTTCAAATGATTATTATCCGCCAATCGGCAAACAAATTCATGAAGAAAATGATCATCGGTCATTGTTTAAAAGAAGTTTAAAAGATGCTATGGGGCGGGCGGCTTTGGCCCCAAACCCTAAGACTTTCATATTAAACGGTTGGTATAATGCCATTGGTGTGGTTTTTGGAGTTCTTGGCCCCTCTATGGCTATTGGTACAACAACGCTTATATTGCTAACCTATACACCGGTTTTTAACATTTTAAGCACTCCCATATTGTTAATTTTACAACTGATAGAATTGCCCGAAGCCAAAACCGCCGCCCCCGGTTTTATCATCGGTTTTCTTGATCAATTTATGCCTGCCCTTGTGGCATCAAACATCAAAAGCGACCTCACCCGTTTTATTCTCGCGGGCCTTGGCATATCGCAACTTATTTATATGTCAGAAGTGGGCCTTGTTATCTTACGCTCAAGCTTACCCCTAAGATTTTCTCAATTAGTTATGATCTTTATTTTACGAACGATCATAACATTTCCTATTTTTCTAATTGCTGGCTTACTCTTGCTTTGAATATCTAATTATTTGCAAAAATAACTAAAATCAGTCACTATGGCATAACACATAAAGGGGAAAATTTATCATGGCTACATCTTTAAAAAATAAATCTATATTTATCTACTTCTTCTTGCTTTCATTTACTTTTCTTAGTTTTGCCAATGGTCAAACCAATCAAGGAATGTCGTTAGAGCGACTTGATCGCATTGACGGCGTCATGCAGGACTATATCGATCAAAAAAAGCTTTCCGGTAATGTGGTTTATATCGCAAGAAATGGTCAAACTGTTTATCATAAATCGTTTGGTTTAAGCGATGTGGCAGCGAAAAAACCCATGAACAAAAATGCCATGTTTAGAATCGCATCACAAAGTAAAGCGCTTACAAGCGTCGCCATTATGATTTTACAAGAACAAGGCAAGCTGCTGATTAATGATGCGGTTGGTAAATATTTACCTGAATTTATGAAAACCACTGTGGCCGAAGAGGATGGCAATGGCGGATATAAAGTGGTTTCTGCAAAACGACCCATTACTATTCGTGACCTGCTGACCCACACGGCGGGCATTGATTATGGATTAGGCCCTGCAAAAGATCAGTGGAAAGCGGCTAACATTCAAGGATGGTATTTCGCCGACCGCAATGAACCGATCAGAGAAACAGTGCGACGCATCGCGGCTTTACCGCAAAATTCACAGCCCGGTGAAAAATTCGTCTATGGTTATAATACCGACATTCTAGGGGCACTGATCGAAGTGGTTTCAGAGACACCATTAGATCAATTTTTAAGCGATAACATCTTAAATCCCCTTCATATGCATGATACATATTTTTATGTTCCTAAAGATAAAGCAGACCGTCTCGCCAGCGTTTATTCCTTAAAAGGAAAAACCATTACATTAGCTGATAATCCAGGACAGCTCGAAGGGGGCAGTCATGTGGGCCAAGGGCATTATGTAAAAGGTCCCCATAAAAGTTTTTCTGGCGGTGCTGGCTTAATCTCCACAACTAATGATTACGGCCGGTTTTTGCAAATGATTTTAAACGGTGGCGAATTGGATGGTGCCAGAATATTAGGGCGCAAATCCGTTGAGCTGATGAGCCAAGATCATTTAGACGGGATCGAATTTAGACAGGGAAGGTCTTTTGGCTTGGGCTTTGAAATAATCACTGATCTTGGTCAATTTGCCCAGCCTGGCTCAAAAGGGGCTTACGGTTGGGGTGGGGCTTATCATTCCACTTATTGGATTGACCCAAAAGAACAATTGGTTATTGTTTATTTAACCCAACTCATTCCCGCTGGCGGCCTAGATGAAAGTGAAAAATTACGGGCCCTGATTTATCAAGCAATTGTCGATTAAAAAATAACTTAATCTTTATTCAACTCGTGTTGTTAATGGCTCATCATCGGGCCCAACAAACACAACTAAAATATAGGCGCTTTTGCTTTTGCTGGCACTTTCGGCGACACCGTGGAGTATTTGCGGTGTTTCCACCCAGCTTTCCCCCGCTTTATAAAGGGTCACTGGGCCATCACCGAGCTGCGACAATACTTCCCCTTCCAGCACATAAACAAACAAAAATCCTGCGTGGCGGTGCGGCGATGATACCTCGCCCGGCTTTAATTCGATAGTCATGGAGGTTAATGTATTGCCGGGGAAATTGGACATCTTATCTTTGCTAAGGACTTTTGATCCAGAGCCATGACCATTTGGATGAGCCGATAAATTTGTCGTTACGGCCAACGTTAATCCGACAAAAAATATAAAATATTTTATTATTTTCATAATATCTTTCTCCTTAATTCTGAAAACATAATATACTATTTTTACAAAGACGCTAATGTTTGAACTTTAAAAATAAAAGGTGACCTGTTGTGATACTTGAGGAAATTATAAATTTAACCGATTATCCGTTAAATGATAAAGAATTTCGAAAGATTTGTAAAAGCACCCTTGATAAGGATGGGGCCCTCATTTTAAAAAATTTCATGCGGCCCCCTGCTTTGGAACAAGTCCGTAAAGAAGGTCTTGAAAATCAACATAAGGCCTATTATTGCAAAGAAGACCATAATGTTTATTTAACAACGCCAGATGCCAACTATAGTGATGACCATCCTAGAAACCGTTCAATCGTCTCGTCAAAAGGCTGCATCACCGATGATCAAATTCCCCTTAACTCACCACTTCATGTTTTATACGATGCAGAAATTTTTAGAAATTTTCTATGTGAAGTGCTTGATGAAGAAGGGCTTTATGATTATGCCGATAGCCTTTCATCAATAAATCTTCATTATGCGGCAGAGGGGCAAGAACTGGGTTGGCATTTTGATAATTCATCCTTTGCCACCACTTTACTTATTCAAAAACCAACGGGCGGTGGGCAATTTGAATATGTTGAAAATATGAGATCAGCCGATGAGGGTGAAATGAATTTTGACGGCGTTGCAGGCGTATTAGACGCTAAAACCCCCGTCAAGACCATGAATATGCCAGAAGGCACTCTAGCCCTTTTCCGTGGTCGCAATGCCATTCACCGTGTCACCCCGACTGAGGGCGAGCGTACAAGAATGCTTGTCGTCCTTGCCTATAATTCTAAACCAGATGTCGCCATATCAAAATCCGCCAGCATGACTTTTTATGGCCGGGTCGGTTAACGTTTTTAAATCATCCGTAACGCCCTCCTAAGGTGGCTATGGCATTTTTTCAAATGTCAAACCACCAAACGAGACTTTATTGATCTGATTATTGTCATCAACTTGAACATTAAGAAGATTTTGCTTTGGAATTTGCCGAGTATCGGGGTCCACCAGTAAAAAACTATGATCATCCCGTTGTTCGATTTCCATTTTTTCGACACCAATTCGGCCATACAGAATGCCATTATTCTGGCTAATATAAAGCGGATACGAGCCCTTAAGGCTATATGTTCCAATAAGGTCTTGTGGGTTTACATCAGCAATCACTGTTTCTGTATTATCTGAAACTTCCTTGTCAGGGTGGAAAACCGGATAAAGTTTTTCTGACCAGTCCTCGCTCGGCTGTTCTAATAGAATATCCAAGACACTATACATCAACGCATGACGGTATTCGATATGATCACTATTGATGAAAACATAGAAACCCATTTTTTGGTCAGGCACTAATGCAATAAGAGCCACCATTCCATCAATACTGCCCGTGTGCATTGCAATCTTATGACCTTTATAATCATGAACAAACCATGCTAAGCCGTATGAATAATAATTTTGAACATAGGTGGCTGCTGCTGGGTAAATCATTTCAGGATCAAGAAGCATCTGAGGGGTCATCATCTCTTTAATGTTCTGCGCAGAGACAAGTTGTTTGCCGTCCCACATCCCTTCAGCCAGTAAAAATTCCATCCACTTTGCCATATCAGCGGCTGTTGAATTAATCATGCCTGCCGATTGACTATATTCAATATATGGATAGGGAATTTTGTAAGTTTTACCCTCAAAATATTGATGAGCCTGAGCGCGGTTCTTGTTGGACCGTACTTCTTGATCAAGAAGATATGTATTGCTCATGCCAAGAGGCGTTAGGATGTTTTCCTTAATAAATTGATGAAATTTGATCCCCGTTACCCGCTCTATCACCCTGCCACTAAGGGCGAAGATAGTATTATTATAATCCCATTTTTCTCGTAGGCTCGATTGCTGTTCATTGATGGCCATCATGGCCCATGTTTCGGGTAAACTTTCCCCCAGAAACAAATTTATATTACTGAGGGCAGAAACGCCACTACGGTGACTAAGGATATCGCGAATGGTCAGATTGTTTTGAACATAAATATCTTTCATCTTAAATTCAGGAATATGTTTGATGATCGGATCGTCCCAATCCAGTTTCCCCTGATCCACAAGCATGGCAATGGCCATCGCGGCGAATGCTTTTGTTGTTGATCCTGCTTGAAATAAGGTATTTTCATTGACTGGTGCCATGGTTTCAAACGATTTGACACCGTACCCTTTAGTAAGAATGGTTTTACCGTCTTTAACGATGGCAAGGCTTAGTCCTGGAGCATGCCATTTCTTCATATTTTTGATAACCGTCCCATCAAAATCCTCTGGCAGAGGGTTTTGAGCCTGAGCCACTGAAGACGTGAATAAAAGCAGGAATAAAGTCGCGATAATATGTTTCATTGTGTGTCCTTTATGGTGGGAGTTATCTTTAGTAGTGCGTGTTTGATTGCTCAAATGTGATCCACAGGATGTAAAAATTAAATTAAAATTGACCATAGAATTCATTTTGCAAAAAATTTGCATCTGCTTTCCCCTTAATTTTATATAAGCCCATAAGATATAATTGATATTATCAGTAGCAGGCTTTAAGTCAAATTTAGCTATTCTCAATATGATATTGGAAAGGCCGTTATCTTATGTTAGGGTCATTTCAAACATAGCAAAAAGGAAAATAACATGCGGTTAATTTTAGCAATTATAATGATGATTCCCATGACCGTTTTAGCGCAAGCAAAAGACACGGTTGAAACATTGATGTCCCTTGATCGGGAATTTGTTCAGTATCGCCTTAAAAACGGGACTTATAATGCTTTTGCCAAATATCTGGCTGAAGAAGCGGTAACTTTGCCGCCGGGAGCCGCACCTAAAGTGGGCTTGGCCGCCATTTTAAAAGATGCTCATGATAAACCCAATACCACTGTCACATGGGAGCCGACCGCCGGCGATATTTCTGGTGATCTTGGCTATACATGGGGGCCTTTTACCATGAATAAGACAAATGAAGATGGATCAATTAGTCAGCAACATGGTAAATACGCATCAGTTTGGAAACGTCAAGCAGACGGCGGATGGAAAATCGTCGTCGATTCATTTTCCTTAAATCCGCCTCCTGAATGAGTTCTAAAACTTTATAATAAAGAATTTACCTTAGCTCACATCCTCTAACGTTACCTTGCCATCTGCACAGTCGCCAGCGTGGTAGCGTAGTGATTTTTTCTTAAGAATTTCAAATTCTTTTGTTTCAATGTTTGAAACATAATACCAATCACTTGTTGTGGCTTTTTCAGTGATAGTCAGGCTGAGAAACCCTCTATCCTTAATATTAGCGTAGGCCATATGATCAAGTAAGTCATAATAGGTTTCTGTGACCGCTTCATAGTCTTTTACCCGCTCACCGCGGCCAGGCGAGGTGATAGAGGTAACGCCAAATTCAGCACCATAATGCTTGCCATCAAGCTCATCGGTCAGTGACATTGCCCACGTGCAGTGGGTATCCCCTGTCAGAACAATAGGATTAACCCCATATTTTTCTAACATATCAAAAACTCTGCGCCGTGCGGGTTGGTATCCGTCCCACGCGTCGGGGTTATATATAACCAAATCATCTATAGGAACGTATGTGGTTTTTTGCTTTCCTGCGCGGAAATCTTTTATAATTTGAGGGTTAGTAGCACTGGATTCTGGCGGCTCGGGGCGGTAACTCATAATCACCTGCTGGCCAAGAATTTGCCACGGAACCCCTGCTTTTTTTGAGGCTTCTAAAGTCTTTTCTAGCCACACTTCTTGCGGTTTTCCGATCATTGATCGTTCTTCTGTTTCAAGGCGCCTATGAAAGCCAGAATAATCGGGTCTATTTTCCCATGTCTCTGGCATGTTTTGGCTATTCGAATTACGCAAAACTTCAGGATCTGTAATTTCTTTAGCGGGGGTATAGGCATTATCAAAAACCCGCGATACGGACATCATAGCGCCGTGGCCGTCTGGAATTTCAATCTTTTGCAAGTCCACATCTTTTTCATATTCAAGCGGTCTTTCGCGCCCCGTAATGCGGGTATCCAACATGGCAAGAGTTGCCAAACCACCAAAATTAAATGACCGATATGTCAGGGGTTGATCACCAACGCGAATAGGTAACCATTCCATATAAGCCTTTGTCGCGGCGCGGCGACGGGTCGGCCAATCACCTTCGCCTTCATTATGATTAAACGCACCTGTCGCATATGAATTATTGGCAAATTCATGGTCATCCCACGCACAGATAAACGGATATTTTCTATGTATTTCCTGTAAATCGGGGTCCTTACGATAAAGGCTATAACGACGTCGATAATCCTCAAGCGTAATAATCTCGTGAAGAGGGTCAACCACACGGTTCATGGCTTGGGCATTTTCAGAGGCATATTGACCCGCCTTATATTCATAAATATAATCGCCAAGATGCAAAACTGCATCATACGGTCCCGTTTCACACACCGCCTTATAGGCATTAAAATATCCCCAAGGATAATTAGAACAATAGACAACCGCCAAGCGTAGCGATTTCATGCCTTTTTTAGCCAAGGTACGAGTATGACCCGTGGGAGATATTTTATCGCCCACGCTAAATCGGTAAAAATAAGCGGCCGCCGACTTCAATCCCGTCACATCATGCTTGAGAGTATAATCCCGATCCAAACCAGTGGTAACCGTCCCACTTTTGACTATATTTGAAAAATTTTCGTCTAGGGCCACCTGCCACATTATGGTAACGCCACCTCTATAAGTGTCATCTTCGGGGGTCACGCGGGTCCAAATTATAACGCGGTCCTGAAGAGGGTCACCACTGGCAACGCCGTGGTCGTACCTCACTGCAACCAAACTATCACTTTTGACTTCACTGCCAACACTGATAGTTGCAACGGCACCAACAGGAAGTGTTTTTAAAAAATTTCTTCTGTTAAAAATATATTTTGTGTCATTTAAAGATGGCGGTTTTTTCATTTATTTTCCTCTTAAAGATTTAATAAACAGAAAAGCCTATTAAAATCCAATAGTCAATATAATTGAAAATCATTGCCCTTTTAACCAAGAGGATTATGATTATATTTATGCGTGTATTTAATTTTATCCTTGTTTTTATTCTAGCTTTTAATGGGCCGCTTTATGCCTATGACAGCGCCCAGATAAAACAGCAGTTAAAGGCAGAAAAAGGCGCAGAATTCTCTTCTCGCGTCATTAAGATTATTGACGGTGATACTCTATTGCTTGAAAATAATATAACCGTTCGCCTGGTCGGACTTCAAGCCCCAAAAATTGCCCTGACCAGGAAAAATTTCAAAGAATGGCCCCTTGGCTATCAATCCAAAGACGCCTTAAGCACCCTTGCTCTTAATAAAACCGTGCACCTTTATTACGGTGGGCGAAAAATGGACCGTTATGGTCGCACGTTAGCTCATTTGTTTCTTGATGACGGAACATGGTTGCAGGGGGAAATTTTAAAACAAGGCATGGCCCGGGTTTATAGTTTTGCCGATAATCGCTCTGTTGTGATGCAAATGCTGACAGCCGAGCAAGAGGCATTAAAGAATAAAAAGGGCATCTGGAATTTAGATTTTTACAAAATAAAATCACAAGAAAATAGTGGAAAATACATTAATAGTTTTCAAATAATCAGTGGGAAAATCCTTGATGTAGCCACGGTTAGAAACACTGTCTATTTAAATTTTGGCGACGATTATAAAACAGATTTTACCATTGTTATTTCGGGGCGGGTACGTAAGATGTTTGAAAAGATGAATATAGATTTAGCCTCTTTACAAGGAAAGAGCATCTTTGTTCGCGGTTGGCTAAAATATTATAACGGCCCCACCATTGATCTTACTCATCCTGAGCAGCTCGTAGTCCAATAACCGATCAGGCTTGTAGCTTTTTAGGAGACCAAATAAATTCATTGCCCGGGGTCGGACTTAACGAAATTAGATTAGAGGCGATCAGAGAAAGAACCGCAAAGCCTGCGCCTGCGTAAAATACCAATGATGGGTCATACATCCAAATATAACCAAAACTAACCGGAATGATCACTGAAGCGATATGGTCAATAGTAAAGCTAACGCTCGCTGTAGCGGCTATATCTTCTTGATCGGCTATTTTCTGAAAATAGGTTTTTATGCCAATAGCCATAGCAAAAAACAGATGATCAAAAACATAAAGTGCGGCGGCAATAAGAGCATTTTCCACCAGTGCGTATCCAATAAATATACCAATAAGGCCAATATATTCAATCGTTAAGGCACGACGTTCGCCGATTTTTTCAATAATTCTGCCGATCAGTGGTGCCATAAAAATATTGGCCGTTTTATTGATCAAAAATAAATAGGTTATTTGGGTCAATGTGTAATCAAATTTTTCAACCAACAAAAAGGCGGCAAAGACCATAAAAATCTGCCGCCGCGCCCCTTTTAAAAACGTCAATATATAATAAATTGAATATCTCTTTTTTAGAAATAAATGCTTGCGTTGTGGAATGGTTGTCTCAAACTTTGGAAAATACCACCATAAATGACCAACCATAACAAGGCCGACCATACCGATGATCATGTAAATAACCACATAATCAAATTGAAATATTTTTGAAAATAAAGCCACAGCCCCATAACCCAAAAGAGCCGCAATGGAGCTATAACCAATGACTTTACCCAAAAAACGAGGAGCATCTTTTTTGGGAAGCCATTGCAAAGTCAGGCTGCTGTTAATGGTTTCAAAATAGTGAAAGCCAATCGACATCAAAAGTGTGGTCGCGATAAGACCATATTTACTCGGGAAAAAACCTGTGGCAAGAACCCCCAAACATAGCAAAACAAGAGCAATGGTCGCAAATGTCTGTTCCCGTAAAAAAAGTAAAACAAAAATTGCACTAAAGGCTAAAAACCCGGGAATTTCGCGGACCGAATGCAAATCTCCCATGTCGGACCCTGTAAAAAATGCCCGTTCGATGGCAAAATTATTGAGCATCACATTCCACACGGAAAAGACTAGGCCCATAATGACCGCCATATAAATCAGTGCCAATTTAGATTTTTTGGCGTTAATTTCATCCATATTAATAATACCCTGTTTTTCTGGAAATCTACCAGTATTCCTTCAAAATAGCTTATTAAAAATTCTCTTTATTTAGAGAAGAAATTTACCAATAAGAATTGGAATAAAACCATTGATGATGGCGATGGTTAGAAAAATTTCAGGTAATGAAAAATTCGCCATAAAAAGAAGCATACTACCAACAGCAGAGACCACCATAAATAAGGCGTTAAGGATGTTATTCGCCGCAATGATCCGTGATCGTTCAGAGCTCTCACATTGAGTTTGCATGATGGTATAAAGAGGTACGATATAAACACCCCCCGCAACAGCAATAGCAAATAAATCGAAAATAACCCGCCAATTTCTTGGTTGCGACAAAAATTCCTCCGCGCCGGATAACGGGCTTGCCAAACTTAAAATTGGGGTCATCGCATTTAAACTAGCAAAATATAAATCAACGCTAAATAGGGTCATTAAAATAGACGCTATTGGGACAAAGCGTGCTGTAACCCTTCCTTTTACCAATTTATTACAAAGAACCGATCCCACACCGATACCGATAGAAAACATACAAAGCAATAAAGTCACCACTTCTTCGTTCGATCCTAATACGTCTTTGGCAAAAGTTGGAAATTGAGCTAAATAAGTTGCCCCGAAAAACCAAAACCATGAAATAGCCAACATGGATACAAACACAGACCGTTTGGCCCGAGCCTTACCCAATATATTAAATGTTTCACTGATAAAATTATAATTGATTTTTAAATCTGGCGCAGCACTTGGGGCATTGGGAATATTTTTACTAGCAAAATAGCCCGCCACCGCCATCGCGATCAGTAATATTGAAATAATCTCAACACCAAAAAGAGTTCTGATAAGCAGACCACCCATAATCGTGCCCGTCAGAATAGCGAGAAATGTTCCCATACCAATCAGGCCGTTACTGCCGATCAGTTCATCATCCTCTAAGTGATCGGGCAGTATGCCATATTTTATGGGGCCAAAGAATGCCGACTGACTGCCCATTAAAAAAAGCACCGCCATCAACAAATAAAGATTGCTTATCAAAAATCCTATTGCCGCGATAATCATAAGACCAATTTCCACCAGCTTGATTTTGCTAATCAACTTTGATTTTTCTAACTTATCTGCATATTGTCCTGCCATGGCAGAAAAAAGAAAGAACGGAAATATGAAGATGCCCGCCGCCACCAAAACCAACGATTGAGGCTCCCATCCCGCACGAATACCCACATCATAAGTAATTAAAACAACCAGAGCATTCTTAAAAACATTGTCGTTAAAAGCGCCTAAAAATTGAGTGATAAAAAGGGGCAAGAACCTTTTCGTTTGAAAAAGATAGAATTGATTTTGTTGCATCATATCCCTAAATATTTTTTTATTTTAATCATCACCAATTAAAGGTTTGATGGCAAGTTATTTATTATCCGACCCATATCGACGGGCTATAGAAGCGATGATCGCCGCTTGTGCTTAAGAAAGTCACATGCTAACACTTTACGCTATGGGTGTTTAAAAAAATACAGGGGAAAAGAGCGATGCCTAAGATTTTTTATGGCTGGTGGGTCACTGCCGCTGCGAGTATCGGACTTTCCACAAGCCCCGGTCAATTTGCTTTTGGCGCATTGGGGCTCTTTATTTTACCCCTTAGCCAAGAATTCGGCTGGAGCCGAGCGCAAATAAGCATTGCCCTTACCGTCTTTACCCTAGCGCTTGCTGTAACATCACCCTTTATTGGTAAATTGGTTGACCGTTTGGGCAGCAAACAAGTTCTTATTCCATCCCTGTTTATATTTGCCTGTTTGTTATTTTCCATATCAGTTTTTGTTGCAAAATTGTGGCACCTCTATGTTATTTTCTTAATGATCGGCGTTTTAGCGGCGGGGGCCAACGGTGTCGCCTATATGCATATAATTGGTGTATGGTTTAATCGTAGGCGTGGCCTCGCCCTTGGCTTTGCCATGGCGGGTGGTGGCTTTGGCTATACTTATGTACCGCCAATGCTGCAATATTTAATTGATCATTATGGTTGGCGTTTTGGCTATTATGCTTTGGCGGCAATCGTACTTTTTATCGCCTTACCGATTTGTGCGTTAATCTTAAAAAATAATCCCACAGAAATGGGATTGTCCGCTGACGGTGATTCAGAAGAGGGGGCGAGCAAGACCATAACGCCTGCAATAATAACCTTGAAAGAATTACTCTCCAATAACAGCTTTAGGCTGCTTTATGTTATTTTTGCATTACTGTCCATGTGTCTATATGGATTGATGCCCCACTTAGTCCCGATGCTGGTTGACCGAGGTATGGAGGGGGCAACGGCGGCCTTAGTTGCATCTACGGTTGGTATGACCATTATCGTATCACGGGCTGGAATCGGTTATTTGTTAGACCGCTTTTTTGCCCCTAGAGTGGCGATGTTTTGTGTATTATTATCGACCATTGGTATTATTTTATTTGCCAGCGGCGGGCTCGGTTTTAGCGTTTATATTGCCGCCGTGCTTCTTGGGGTTAGTATTGGCGCCGAATTTGACCTTCTAGCCTATTTAACCACGCGCTATTTTGGTCTTGGTTCTTTTGGAATGACTTACGGGTTATTATTTTCGGCATTTCTAATCGGTACCGCTGTTGGCCCCGTTATGTACGGTGGGGCATTTGACCATTATGGCTCATACATAGGTATATTATACCTCAGCAGCATTATTCTACTGATCACGGCCGGATTATTATTGTTATTACCAAAATATAAGCGAGAGTAAAAGCGGCTCCTCTGAGCCGCTTTTACAAATTTATTCAGCTATGCTTTGCTTGCTATCAAACCTTTTAACCAAGCCCAAGATATTTTTTCTAAAGTCATTAAGGTAGAGATAAATAATCGGCACCAGGAATAATGTGGCTATGGTCGAAAATAACACTCCAAAAGCGAGAGAAACCACAGTAGGAATTAAAAATTGTGCCTGAACACTGGTTTCGGTCATCATCGGTAACAAGCCAATAAAAGTGGTGAAAGAGGTCAAAAATATAGGTCTAAACCTTTCTTCAGCGGCAATTTCAACGGCGCGTAAAGCCGTATGCCCTTGGCCGCGAATTTTATTGATATAATCCAACAATACTAAATTATCATTGACCACCACACCGGCCGCAGCGACAATACCAAGAATAGAATATATACTTATATCCATACCAAGAAAGAAATGACCAAGAACACCTCCCATATAAGCAAAGGGCAGCGCTGTTAAAATAATCAATGGTTGGCTATAAGAATTGAAAGCCACCGCAAGAAGAACATAAATAGCGATAAGCGACACACCAAAGCCAGACATTAAAGAGCTCATAAAATCATCTTGTTCTCTTTGCTGTCCTTCAAAACTTACCTCCACATCCGGATAATCCCTTGCCCAGCGCTGCATGTTATTTTCTTTAATTTCTTCTAATACTTCATGGGTGTTGGCGACTTCCTTATCCACACTTGCTTTAACCGTCAGCGTGCGTTGTCGATCTGTACGGGTGATGGTGGTATAAGCGCGTTGATAATTGACATCAGCCACCGCCTCGAAAGGCACCTGATCGCCGGCATTGGTGCGAATTCGCATGGTGTCCATAGTATCAAATGATTGTCTGTCTTGTTTGGGCAAGCGTACCATTACCTTAACCGTATCGGGGCCGCGAGCAATACGCTGTACTTCCTGACCATAAAATGCCTGACGCACTTGACGGGCTAAATCAGCAAGTGTTAATCCCATATTTTCTGCGCTGGGCATAATTGATAAGACGGCCTCTGTCCGTGATGTATCACCGCTATCTGTGATACTATAAAGACCCGTATATTGCGAATAGACACCTTTTAAATCTTGGGCAAAGGCTTCTAAGGAGGCATTGTTTTTAGATTTAAGCATAATATTTATGCTTTCACCAGAACCGCCATTGGCTGAAAAATTAAATGAAAGCTCTTTAGCATCAGCAATAAGCGGCATCGCTTCGCGCCATTCCTTAGCGTATTTTTCAACGTCAAAATTATATTCTTCCATATTTTGAAAAACCATAAAAGCCGACGCGCTAGAAGAACCACCGTCCGACCAGACCAATAAATCTTTAAAAATTTCAGCGCCGGGATAGTCTTTGTTAATTTGATCCTCAATCAGTCTTGCTTTCTCCTCTAAAATATAAGCAGAATCATCAACAACTTCATAGGGCGAGCCTGCCGGAAAGGTCATGCGAGCCTGAATGAAGTTCATGGCAACATCTGGTGTAAAAGTCATTTTAACCCAACCCGCCGCATGGATAGAAATAATCACAGCACTCAAACAGATGATACTGATCAGAGAAAGCCCCTTATTATGAACGACTTTATCCAAAAAGGGTCTATAGAGATCTTTAATTAAATAAGTTAGAAAATTTTGCGCCTTATTTTGCAACACACCAACATTCTTCTCGACATAATTCTGAACCACATTAGGCACAAACCACAGAAATAGTTTTGCAAGAATATTTCCTGTTTTTTCGGATAAATGACGCAGATGGGACGGTAAAATTAATAATGATTCAATCATTGAAAACAGTAAACATAAAATGACGACGACAGGAATAGCAAGAATGATCCGACCCATAGCCCCTTCTATAAAGAGCATCGGAGAAAAGAAAATCATTGTTGTCAATGCTGAAAAAATAACGGGGCGTGCCACTTTAACCGCACCATCAATGGCGCCTTGATCACCAGTATTGCCAAGTTGATTTTCACGGTGGATGCTTTCGCCAATAATAATAGCGTCATCAACAACAATCCCTAAGATCAATAATAAGGCAAATAAGCTAAGCATACTTAAAGGAATAGGAGTAAGGGGCATAATAGCAAAACAACCAAGGAATGAAATGGCAATACCAACCGTTACCCAGCCTGCTAATTTTGAATTTAAAAATATCATCAAGCCAAAAAAGACCAGTATAAGTCCACCAACGCCGTTCCATATGAGCATTTGCAAGCGGCTCTCAAAAAGCTCTGAGGTATCAAACCAATTGGTAATTTTAATGCCTTCTGGCAAATTAGGGATAATATCTTCTTTAAGCATTTTATTAATTTCGCCACTCAATTTCATCACATCAGGTATGGATTCTGATCTAACAAACAATAAAAGCCCTGGTTTTCCGTTCAAACGAAGTAAAATATGCTCATCAGTAAAACCGTCAACCACATTAGCCACATCTTTTAACATCACCCGTGTTCCGTCGTTATTTTGCAATATGATGATGTCTTCAAAATCTTTCTTATTATAGGCTTGGCCGCGAGTAACAATTTGAATTTGCCCCGCACGACTATCCACTTTACCAGCAGGAAGATTGGTTGATGAGCGAGAAATTGCCGTTGAAACTTGATCAAACGTTAGATTATATTTTTGTAATTGAAGCTCAGAGACTTCGATGGAAACTTCATAATCCCTTTGTCCTTCAAGAGCGGTTTTTGCGGCTCCAGGGATAGTGGCTAATTTATCACGAACATTTCGGCCGATTTCCTTAAGTTGATATTCCGACGCATCGCCGTAAATCGCCAGATTAATAATATCAGATTGGGCATATGATCTTGAGACAATTGGCCTTTCAGAAAGCCCCGGGAATGTGTTAATAGCATCAACTCGCGCTTTGACCTGATTTAAAATGCTCTCTACATCTTCGCCTTCTTTAATTTCTAGCCTAATCGATCCAAAGCCTTCTCTGGCGCGACCAGACATACGTTTAATGCCGCGAATATCAAAGACCGCCTCTTCAAGTCGGATCACAATTCTGTCTTCAACCTCTCGTGGGCCAGCCCCTAAATATGGAACTCTGACATCAATGACATCCATCGCCGCCGTTGGAAAAGCGATTTTACCCACACTGAAATAACCCATGATGCCAATGATTAAGATAACAAGCATAACAAGATTAGTAGCGACAGGATTCTTAACGAACCATTTGACTAGATTAGTCATCTTCTTTCTCCTGAGCTATGGTTTTTTTATCAGTAGATGCTGACAGTGAAGCAAGGGCAGGTTTTTGATCGCTGGTTTCAACCAAAAGGCCATCAACGCTAATCCCTAATTGTGATATATTAACCACATCACCACTTTCTATTCCAGAGGTTACAACAACATATTCCGTATTCGCTTCTAAAACATCAACCATTTTAGTGCGTAATTTATTATTATGATCAACAACTAAAACTTGATTTCCCTGTCGTAAACTTTCACGGGGCAAGACATAAACGTCTTTCAAGGCCCGTCCTTCTATTTCTGCGCTGACAAATTGGCCGATTGTGATCGGGGTTCGATCCTCAATGGAATATAATTCCTCCCCTCTAAGCTCCGCAACGACATATAGAATGCGGCTTTTCACATCTATAATGCCCTCTGAGCGCACAAGCCGCGCGTTCCATGTACTCACCTTATTGGCAAAGGTTCCTTTCACGCGGACATTATAATGTTTGCCGCCTGATTGTAATCCGCTCCAATCGAACTGTGCTAAATCGCTATTGGTAAGCGGTAATCGTAATTCTAATACTTCATTAGAATAATAATGGCCGATGCGTGATCCTTTGTTTAAATATTGGCCAAGATCGACGACCTTATCAGTAAGTAAGCCAGAATAAGGAGCTTTAATGACTGTACGCTCTAAATCCAGTTTTGCTTTTAAGAAACTTGCTTCGGCGGATTTTACCGCTGCAAGCGCCCCTTCGCGTTGAGGCTTACGTAAAGTAAGATCGCTTGCCTCCCCTTGTCCTAATTCTTCCCATTCGGATTTTGCCAACTCTGCCTCTGCTTGTTCCTGTATCAGTCGTTGATTACTTTCAGCAATACGTGCTTGGGCTATTGTTACCGCCAATTCATAATCACGCGGCTCAATTTTCAGGATAACTTCGCCTTTTTTAAAGCGCCCACCAGCAACAAATTTATCAGATACATAGACTATTTCACCTGACACTTGAGGGATGATATCAATGACCTGTTTTGAGGCCACAGTTCCTTGTGTTTGAACCACTAACTGAATATCAGATGTTTCAGCGGTCACTGTACGCACGGTACGTGCTAATATTTCAACTGGCTTATTTTCTGGTGTCGGTTTTATCAAAAAGTTAAAGCCAATAATCGCCAAGGTAATGACAATGATAATTATTCCCGGTAATATTTTACGAATAAATTTCATGATTTTATCTCCGTAGTATCAGAGGGTTTTTGATCACTACCCTGATTTTTTATATTATTTAAATTAGTATTATTTGCACTAAAATCGCCGCCTAGTGATAAATAAAGCGAAATTCTATTATTGATGCGTTGCTTTTTAATGCTCAGTAATTGACTTTGTTGGGTTAAGCTTTGGCGCTGTGATTGCAGCAAAGTAGAAATACGAATAAGCCCTTGTGAATATTGTTCCAATGCCACTTTTTCGGCGGCTATGGCGTTAATCACGGATTGTTCTGTATGGATTACCCGCTGCGCTAATGAGCGATCATTATCAAGAGCATCTTCCACTTCTTTAAAGGCAAGTAATAATTTTTGTGCAAAATTTTGTTTTTGTGCTTCAAAGTTCAATTGTTCTGCTTTAGCCGTATATTTAAGCTGTCCTCCTTGGAATATAGGCTGGGTAATACCACCTATTAAATTCCAAAAAACATTGTCAAATTTTAAAAGTTTAGCAAATTCTTCAGACGTATTGCTACCGCGAGCCGTAATGGAAAAGCTTGGTAACATTGCCTTTTCTGCTGCTTGGGCGCGATAACCCGCGGCATATAATTTTGATTTAGCCGACTGAATATCGGGGCGACGCTCTAAAATATCAAGAGGAACGCCGATAGGAATATCTTTTAACTTATTGGGTAAGTCACCTGAAATTTTGATCTGGGCCGATGGATACCTTCCTGCTAATAATTCTAGCCTACGCAGGGTCTGTCTATGAGCAGTTTCACTGAATTTTTCACTGGCTTTTGCCGCTTCTAAATTTGAAATTGATAGCCTCAAATCTAATCCATTACTAAGGCCGCGTTTATAACGATTTTCAATGATATCCGTTGTACGCTGATAATTATTAACAGTGCGTCTTGAAAGGTCTAATTGCTGTTTTGCTTCAATGACATCAAACCAACTTTGAGCGACTTGTGCCGCCAATGACAAACGCGCGCCTTGATAATCATATTGAGCCCCCTCATAATTCGAACGTGCCGCCGCAGCATTAGAGGATAGTTTTCCCCACACATCTATTTCCCAGTTGGCATCAAAGCCAATAGAAAGACTATCAGAACTATTATTCGTGGGGGTGCTGATGCGAGTACGTCCCGCATTTGCGGAGACACCAAGGCGTGGATATAACCTACCCCTTAGCGCATCGGCGTTAAAGCCTGCCGCCTGCATACGCAAAGCGATTTCATTGTAATTGGGATTATTGTTCAACACTTGGGATACAAATTCTGAAAGATCGCTATTATCCAAATCAGCAAGCCAGCCATTTTCAACAGGGGATGGTTGTTGCCCATTAATCTGCCACTGGCTTTGAAAATCAACAGTATTTGAGAGTTCGTTATCAACAACAGGAAGCGATGCACAAGCCGACAACGACAACGCAATCGTCGTAATAGCCACCATTTTAAACGTATTCATTATAACGCTCTTAATTTCAAATATTCAGTCGGCCTTATTATTATAATTTTTTAAGCCGCTAAATTTTATTATTATTGAAATATCTTCCTAGCCTTAAAATAAACCAACTTAATCAAAAGAGCCAGCGGCAAATCGTCTATTCATCTCAAATTTTCGTGAGTTTGTCTCAAAAGTAATCATTATATCATCAGAAAGCGAAAGACTTAACTTGAGATTTGATCCAGAACATCCCCCACGCTCGAAAAACAAACAGCATATAATTGACCACCACGACCACAACCACCATCAATGGTCGCCGTATAGTCATTATCCAGATCAACGCCGCCATTTTTGTGGTCATAACCTCTGATTACTTTGGTAAATCCAGAAAATTTCTTATTAATATTACCAAAACTACCATTATCCCACCAAAATTGGTCTTTTTGCATGGTCAATGGACGACTTTCGTCTATGCATGCATGAACTAAAAGCAACTTTCCATCATGGGTAAAACAGGCCCTTTTTAAGCTATTGGTCAATTCCATATGACCAGGGAATTTTTGAATATTTCGGCGAACTCCAGTGGTCCAACGGGTTAAAGACATGGTTCCTTGGCGCGCAATCGCTCTTGCGTTTTTCTCATTCTCGCCGTAAGCGGTGAGTGAACTTGCTATACCATGATCAAGAAGCCAATCCATAACTTCGACCGGGTTAGGTGCAAATTGCAGCTGTAGTAATTTAAAGAACATTTCTTCGCGAGCGCCGCGCAAATAAACGAAATCGTCAGGCATAAACACTTCGGGTAACGACATTATCTGACGTCGCGCTTTTAACATTTCATCAAAAGTTTCTATATTTGAACCATGATCACCAAAATAATTTCCAAGATAAACCAATTTATCTCCGCTGGTGAATTTTGAAATTAATTTTTTATGAATAGAGCGTAAATTTTTTATCTCACCGTGGATCGAGCCAATGGCCCAAACACGCTTTGTATTTTTTAAAAGGCCATACCGTTTATCGTCCAAGCCTGATAAATCGCTATTGTTCATTAAAATTTATTCCTCATTCTTTAATGTAAATATGGATTTTGCAATATTAACAGCTTTATCAATAAAAAAAAGCCCGCTTTGAGGCAGGCTTCTTTTTATATATCTTTTAAAAAAATTATGCTGCTATTTCTGGTGTCAATACGACCTCAAGCTTCGTCAAGGCTTCTTTCTCACAGATGTCTTCTACTGCGGCAACTTCCCGAGCAAGGCGACTGATCGCTGCCTCGTAAATTTGCCTTTCGCTATAAGATTGCTCCGATTGATCGCCACTTCGATGTAAATCACGCACCACCTCAGCAAGGAAAATCACACTACCAGAATTAATTTTTGTTTCATATTCTTGAGCGCGACGGCTCCACATTGTGCGTTTAATACGCGCTTTGCCTTTTAAGGTGGAAAATGCTTTTTCCATCGTATCTTTATTGGAAATACAGCGCATACCAACCCCAACGGCCTTATCCGTAGGAACCCTTAGTGTCATTCTTTCTTTTTCGAAGCGAATGACATATAATTCAATAGACATGCCCGAAATTTCTTGAGTTTGGATACCTGTAATATTGCCAACACCGTGCTTTGGATAAACAATACTCTGATCGATAGAAAATTCCAATTTATCAAATTTAGTCATTAAAAAATCTCCATTTAAATTTGAGACTATTCATTCTTTATAAGAAATCATACTAGTCCAAACCATCATTCTAAAATAATAATTCATGAATAAATTGAGTGAGAGAAAATTATTTTACATCTTTAAAACAAAAAATTCTTACAAGAAATTCCCGCCCTAGTCTTCCTAGACTTCAGCGACAAAATATGTTGATTTAATTAATTAGTGTAAAATCAGTTAGTTAAACTATTTCCTCTTTCAACGTCCATGCTTTATGGCGTATAGTATAACATAATATTCATTTAAAATAAACCCATATTTCACATGTAAGACATTACTGCTAAATATACTCTAGCGTTAAATCTAACAAATAATGAATTTAGGTTCCTTCACCTGGTTTTTCACTGAAATATTTAGAAAATTTATCCCCCTCAGAGATAACATCATCAGCCCCAGGCATTGGATCCGTTTGTTCTGTGATATTTGGCCAATCATCGGCATATTTTTCAGCAAGATCGGCCCATCTTTCCATCCCATCTTCCGTATCGGGTAGAATAGCTTCTGCCGGGCATTCTGGTTCGCAAACGCCGCAGTCGATACATTCACTAGGATTAATGATCAGCATGTTTTCACCTTCGTAAAAACAATCTACTGGACAAACTTCAACACAGTCTGTGTACTTACAATTAATACAGGCTTCTGTGACTACGTATGTCATTGGTTTCTCCTAAAATATTACTCATTTAAATATTTAAAATAAATTACAGTATAAAATGCATAGCATTTTTCTCAAAGAGGTCAAATCTAATCTTTAAATATTATCACTTATCCTGTTAAACTAAAGGAACGCTCGATTTTCCTTCATATACGCCTACATAATATTCTACCATTGGAAATGGGTCATAAAAATGATGTAACAGCGCACGCCACTCTTGATATGCTAGGGATTGTCTAAATCCTATTTGATGATCTTCCAACTCTTTCCAGTTCACTAAAAGAATATACTTATTAGGTTTTTCAATATTATGCTGAAGCTGATGTGATATATATCCCTTGATTTTTGAGATTATTTTTTGCGCCTCAGCAAAGGCGATTTCAAAGGATTGTTCTTGCCCCGGTTTTATATTGAGAATTGCAACTTCTAAAACCATTATTCCCTCCCAATAAATTAGTAAAATTATGAAACATTATTGTCCAACATTACATTCTTACGAATTTCCCCGCTTTTTTTATCGGATATATATAAAAGTCCCGCAATACGGCGCATTAAATTTCTTTCATAATTGTCTTCTTGACCATCAGCAAAAACCACCCACCACAACAATTCCATTATATCGGCGCGACCCTCTTCATCGAAATGATTTTTAATGTCTTTGGTAAAAGATAATATTTGAATAGAGTTTTCCTGTTTATCAACGGCTTTACTTAACAGTTCTAGAGCATCGTCATGCGATAAATTTAATTTTTCAACTAACAATTTTTCAATCACTTGGCGTTCTATTTCGACAAATTCACCGTCCTGAACCGCCACTTCGACCATCAGCGCTGCTGCGGCCAATTGTTTGGCATCAATATTTTGTGCATTTCGTTTTTTAGCCAATCCGCTTTCATTATCAAGATCATGAGCAAATAAAGTTGCAATTTTAGAGAAAATAGACACCTGAGTTTATCCTTTAAATTTAACCCGAGCTTAAAGGTCTTTAATTTTAAGAACTTTAACTTTAAGGCCTAATGAAAAATTATTTTTTAAATATTGACCTTGTATAAAAAGATACCACATCACTGACAATGACTCTTTTTGACTTATCATCTAATGCTTTGTCTTTTAGAGCCTCATTTAATATCAAAGTGGCCAGCCCGTGAACCAAAGACCAACTGGCTAGCTTTACGATATCTGGGTCTGCTTTGGGGGCTCCTGAAAGTTTCATACAATCTGTAATGACTGATCTTAATAATGCCTGACTTTGTTCTTCGTTTTTCATCAGGCAAGAATATTTCGATTTATCTTCTAAACTTCCGCCAAACATCAATCTAAAATGAGCTGGATAGTCATAGGAGAAATCATAATAGGAGACCCCGATATTTTCCAACCGCTCTATGGGATCATTGGTGGCATCATATGCTTTTTGCATATAATCTTGCAATAGTATGCCGCCGTCTTCCATCAGGACGACAATCAGCGCTTCTTTATCCTGAAAATGTCGGTATGGCGCAGTTTGAGAGACACCAGCCTTACGTGCCAACGCCCGCAGACTTAAGTCCCGCAATGTACCTTCTTTTAAAATTTCTAAAGCCGAAGATATAAGAACTTCGCGTAGATTACCGTGATGGTATGTAGATTTTTTGGTTTTCATAATAATAATTGTTCCCTGCAACCATTTTAAAAGTAATGTTTACACTGTCAATATATTATTGTGAAAATACCAATTCCTGCCCACGAAATTCAAAACTTTGTAATCCATTTAAGAAATTCATACCCAACAATGACACAGAAAGCATCCCCTCGCGGGCAACATAGGCTTTAACATCATAAACTTCTATAACCCCGATAGATAATGTATCAATGGTAATCTCTGCCATGCTTGTTATTCCCGCCGCAGTACGAAAATCTATATTATAATCACTTTTTGATAGAGAAAGATTTAATTTCTCAGCGTCCTTATGACTTAACGTCACATAGCTTGCCCCCGTATCAACAACAAAATCAATGGGTCTATTATTAACATTCATTTTAACCCAATAGTGTCCGTCATTTTGGATGGGAATTTCTATGGAATTAGTAATATTGGCCGACGGTGATATTTGTCTAGGGGCACTATCACGCGCGTAGCTGATCTCATTTTTAATGACAGCAGCGATTTTGTCGCCAAAATTAGCAAAGAATAATGCCACGAGAACACAAAAAAACAATGTTTTAATCAATGAGCCCATACTTAAATCCTTATGGTTTAAGCATAGACACTAACAAAAAACACTTAATAGGCCTTTAATTTCTAAGTCATATTAAAGATAAAATAAAAAAATCAGTCTCTGGACATTAATTTATCAATAGCGCGGCGCTGATCCTTTGTCGGGCGGCCAGACCCTCTGATACGCGTCGCAGCACTATCTGCTTTTTTCTTATCAACTATTTCCTTAGGTGGGGTTAGGTCTTGGTATAATAGCTGTGCTTGGGGGGCGGATCCGCGGCGTGGGGCAAAATTAATTATTTTCACAATCAATATTTCATCCGCCCGCACAAAAGTAAGCACGTCACCAATGGAAACTAAACTACTGGATTTTTTGCAGATTTTGCCATTAAGACGGACCTTGGCAGCGCGAACCATTTTTGTGGCCAACGAGCGCGTTTTATAAAATCGTCCATGCCAAAGCCATACATCAATGCGCTGGGTTGACAATTCATTAGTCATTTATTTTTTGCTCTTTAATTGCTCTTTTAAAACCGCCAATGCCGCAAAGGGAGAATCCAGATCAAGTGGCACGGGTTTACTGTGTTTTTTATCAGCGTTTCTTTTAGGAGCATTATGGTGCGGATCTTTAGCTTTAAAAGGCTTTTTCTTCCCCGATTCTTTATATTTTTTCTTTTCGGGGCTTGTTTTGCTTTTAGAGCGATTTTTATCAAATGAGCTGCCGTTTGCTTTATGGCGGGTATTTTCTGGTTGATGAACAAACAAAGTAACCTTTTGGGGTTCGGCTTCTTCTGGCTTCGCTTTTTCTGGCTTCGTTTCCTCTGGCTTCGTTTCCTCTGGCTTCGTTTCCTCTGGCTTCGTTTCCTCTTTAACAACTTCTTCTAGCTTCGTTTCTTCTTTAACGGCTTCTGTTGGCATTGTCGCTTTGAGGGCGACTTCTTTTTCTTCTTCTGCGGCTCTTTTTGCTAAAATATTTGCTGCGGCCTCAGCACTATATTCTTTGGTGACATACCCTAGGTAATTCATAATTTCTATAAAATCATCGCCGCTGGTTCCCACCAAACTCATCAAATTAGGGTCAAATTCAAATGGCCCTTTCATAGAGACTTCGCGGGCGGCATTAGCAAGTCTTTCTAACATATCAAGGCGCACAGCGTTATTACCCACAACCCGGTATCCTGATACTTCATAAAAAGTTCGTGGGGCATTTTTGTCTATCTTAATAGTACAAAGTCCCGCAGGGGGAATATTGGGCAAATTATCCTGATCATTATAAAGAGCCCAAAGAAATAAGCGGATTTGGGCAGGGGCGGGCTTTAACAGATTTGGAATATAAAGGCTGGCCGCGCCAAGCCAGATTCCAAGTTTTTTGATTTGAAAACGCCCATCGCGATCAACATCTTTAAAATCTTTGGCAACAAGACGACGTGGAATTGTGCCTAGTTTTTCGACCATTTGAAAAGCTATGCCGCGCGCCATACCGCTAAGACGTTCATTCCCTTCTTCATCCTTTGCGCCGTTTACGGCTTCTTCTAAGGCAAAAAGTGGCGCAAGTGTTTCACCAATATGAGCCTCCAACCAGCGATTCAATTTTGCTTGAACTAAATTTAAAGCGTCCCCTTGCAACGTAGGTGTCGGAATCACAACGGCTTTTGGTGTTAAAATTGAGGGGCCTTTTTCAACACGACCGACCACAACTCCGCGCCAGTTCAGGGTGCTTCTGGTGAGGGGGTCACCAAAAATAAGGCTGATTTCACCCTCTTCGGCTAGGCTAAATTCTTCGGCGCGCCTTTGGATCTCTTGTGTCAACACTTTACCAGCGGCACTGCGCAAGGTTTTGCTATCCTCGCCAAATGCCCCTTCGTCTTCCTTAAACTGAAAACCTTCTATAGTTCCGATGAAATGTTCTTCAACATAAACACTGCCATCCGATTCAATATTTGCCATTAATTTTCCTTTTTGGCGTAATTCCCGCATTAACACAGAGGTCCGTTTATTAACGAACCGTTGTTTCAAGCGTTCATGTAGCGCATCTGATAGCCTATCTTCAATATCTCTTGTTGTTGTTTGCCAATATTTTTGTTTTTCGCACCAGCCATTTCGATTGGTAATATAGGTCAAAGTACGGATATGAGCAATACGTGTTGATAAAGCATCTATGTCGCCGTCCATTCGTTGTAAGGGTTGAACCATTTGACCAAGCCAATCCTCACTAATCAGACCATTATTGGCGGAAACCTGCCGAAAAATTTCACTGCAAAGTTTCACATGCTCATCATCAGAAACCTGTCTGAAATCGGGAATTTGACAGACTTCCCACAATATTTTTACCGCCGCAGGACCACCCAAATAAGATTTAATCTCTGGATCATCTGCTAATTTTGCAAAAGTGCGCATATCCTGCTTTTCGATAGTGCGGGTTAGTCCAAAACGGTCTGGAACAGCGTTTAAAGAACGAATCACCGTATCGGCGCGGCTAAAATCAAGAAATACATTGCGCCATTGCAAAATAGTCTGTGGGGCGAATTGATGATTTTCTATACTATAGACCATTTGTGGGCTTAAACCCGTTTGATAATCCGCCCCTTCGCTCATGCAGCCAAATGTTCCGTTATTCATATATCTTCCCGCGCGCCCGGCGATTTGTGCAATTTCAGCAGATGTTAATTCTCGCATTCCCCGACCGTCATATTTTGACGTTGCCGCAAAGGAGACGTGATCAATATCCATATTCAAACCCATGCCGATGGCGTCCGTTGCCACCACATAATCCACATCACCATTTTCATAAAGTTCTACTTGTGCATTTCTTGTGCGCGGACTTAAAGCGCCCATGACCACTGCTACACCGCCTTTTGAGCGGCGTAGCATCTCTGCATAAGCATAGACATTGGCACTGCTAAAAGTGATAAGCGCGCTTCTGCGAGGCAGGCGGCTTATTTTTTTGGGATCTACATAAATCAATTCTGAAAATCGCGGCCGGTTGATAAATTCCACATCCGGGATCAGCCTTTTGATGAGAGAATGTATCGTTTCAGAGCCAAGGAACATGGTTTCATAACGGCCCCTAGCCCTAAGTAAACGATCCGTAAAAACATGCCCTCGATCAAAATCAGACGCCAACTGCACTTCATCAATAGCCATAAAATCAACGTCTTTTTCGATGGGCATACTTTCAACAGTACAGACATAATAGCGGGCGTGGGGCGGTATAATTTTTTCTTCGCCCGTAATCAAGGCCACATGAAGAGCCCCTTGTCTTGCCACGATGCGATCATATATTTCCCGCGCCAACAAACGAAGCGGCAGGCCGATCATACCAGAATTATGACCAAGCATTCGTTCAACCGCAAGGTGGGTCTTGCCTGTGTTGGTCGGGCCAAGGACGGCCTTAATATGGCTTTTACCTAATCGCGCTTGGTTTGATATATCTTTCATGGGGCGGGACTTAGCACAATGGTCCTTATCACTGCAAGAAAATCATCTATTGTATTTCTTTAAAATTTCGCGAACTTTATCAACGGGCAGTTCATTAACGGTTTTAATTTCTCCGCTTCTGACATCCTTTGTTGTAACAGTGGTCGCCATTAATAAAGAATTTAAAATAGCCTCTTCTGTCGCTTCATTAACGGCTTGAAAAAGCGGTGAGACGCGATTGTTTGGAATATCCTCTATTGTTGCCTTTTGATTTCGCTGTATTTTCGTTCTGCGAACACTGTCCGCGGTTGAAAAACTTATTACATAATCACCGCTACCATTGGTCATGGAGGACCCTGTGCGAGCAAGGCCAGTCAGGGCGCGCTCAGCAAGGCGGCGTAAATTACGGTCCGACAAGGGGGCGTCCGTTGCCACAATCATCATAATTGAACCATCGGCCACATCACTATCCACATATTCCTTCAAATAAAATTGATTAAGTTCTTCGCCAATCGGCACACCGTCCATCATAAGAATACCGCCAAAGTTACTCTGAATAAGCACACCGACCGTATAGCCGCCTAATTCTGCGGGCAAAACTCGCGATGAGGTGCCAATGCCGCCTTTCCAGCCAAAGGCCACTGTACCCATACCCGCGCCAATAGATCCTTCACCAACGATACCGCTTTTGGCATTTTCGATGGCTTTAATGATAATCTCTGGCGTCAAATGACGTCCGCGAATATCATTTAAGTTAGCGTCATTAGTCTCGCCCACGACCGCATTAACACTGCGTACTGCTTCGTTCCCTTTTTGCTTTAATGTCCAGTCTATAATCGCATCGGCCGCCCGTGGCACATTTAAAGTATTGGTTAGCACGATCGGCGTTTCGATTTCCCCTAATTCATGAATTTGACTATAGCCCATCATTTTACCAAAGCCGTTACCGATCACGGCTGCCGCTGGTACTTTATCCTGATAAATATTACCGCCGTGAGGCAAGATCGCCGTCGCCCCTGTGCGAATGCTATCCCCTTTATTTAAAGTGACATGTCCAACCAAAACGCCTTTTACATCTGTAATGGCATTATATTTTCCCGTTTTTAAAATACCCGGCTTGATGCCTAAGTCGCGCGCCCTAACTTGTTCGGCCAAAGAAAGCTGCGATAATGACAGAAAAACAAGACAAGTTGATATCAAGGTTAAAGTGAAAGTTTTAAACATAAGGTTCAATGCTCCATATTTTTTCAAAGACTATAAATTAGAGTACAAAAAATTAAAGTACAGAGAATTTAAGCACAGACTATAAATTAAAGTAATGTCTGATGAATTTGGCTTTTATATCACATAAACTACGATTAAATGCATTTTTAGCTGAACAAATGTCTGTTTTTATATAGTAAAATGTCTTTTAATAGTATATTGTTCATAAATTTATAAATAGGTGAAAAATATGGATTTACAGAAAAGTGAGAAAAAACTTCTTGATCTCCTTAAAATCAACAGCAGAATGAGCGCGGCAGAGCTTGGGCGTAAGCTTAACCTTGCCAGATCGACCATTCATATGATGCTGGGTCGATTGGAAGAGAAAGTCGTTGATTGTTATACGGTAAAACTTAAGTCTCAAGCCCTTGAGAATGATGCGCGCTGTTATGTAACAATCACCCGCGACCCCAAGAAAACTGCGCAAATAGAACAAGCTCTCTATAATATGGCAGAAGTTGATTGCTTGGCCACGGTTGCAGGTTCTATTGATTTTATGATCTTGGTTCGTACTGACAATAACCATCAAATGGACACGGTTCTTACCAACATTGCCATGCTCGATGGGGTGATAAATACAGAAAGTCATATTATATTATCATCAAAGTTCAATAGGATACCATAATTAACACTCATTAAGCATTAATTTAACAAAAATTGTTCTAATTAGATTGACTTTTGTTCATTTTACCAAGTATATAGTTCATATACTACATTTAAAGAGCATAAAAATTTACGAAGCATATATATAACTGAAATATCTCCTTATATTTTTGAAATCATAAACATTCGTTGTCATTTATCCAATGTGAAAAGAAAATGTCAAAACCAATTTAATGTTGCCGACAAACAGCAACTCCTGTTACAAACCAAATCAAATTAGCTACATACTTTAAAATAGGAATATAAAAATGATGAATACCCAAGAAATATACGATGCTTTAGGATTAACCGATGCCGACGTTAAAGGCGGAGATCTTAAAGTCTATAGCCCCACTGACGGTTCAGAAATTGCCGCCGTTAAAACAGACAGCGTTGAAGAGACTAAATCAAAAATAGCCCAGTCAGTTACCGCTTTTAAGGCATGGCGTAAAGTTCCAGCCCCGCGCCGCGGCGAGCTTGTTCGTATCCTTGGTAATATTCTGCGTGAAAAGAAAGAGGCGTTAGGCGCTCTCGTTACTTTGGAGTGTGGTAAAATTTACCAAGAAGGCTTGGGTGAAGTTCAAGAAATGATCGATATTTGCGATTACGCCGTTGGGCAAAGTCGCATGTTGCATGGTCTCACCATTGTATCTGAACGCCCACTTCATAAAATGCGTGAAATCTGGCAACCGTTAGGCCCTGTTGGTATCATCAGTGCCTTTAATTTTCCAGTGGCTGTTTGGTCTTGGAATGCGGCATTGGCACTTGTCTGTGGTAACAGCACCATTTGGAAATCTTCAGAAAAATCACCGGTAACCGCGCTCGCGTGTCAAAAACTTTTTGAGCTTGCTTGTGCCGAATTTGGTGATGATGCGCCAAAAGGTCTTTCGCAAACCCTTACCGGCGACAGAGACATCGGTGAAGCCCTCGTTGCCAGTGAAAGTGTCGCATTGATCAGTGCAACAGGAAGCAGTGCAATGGGCCGTATTGTTGGTGCGAATGTTGCAAAACGTTTCGGCAAATCAATTCTGGAACTTGGTGGCAACAACGCTATCACCGTTTCAAAACATGCTGATCTTGATCTTGCTTTCCAAGGGATCGTCTTTGGCACAGTCGGCACTTGTGGACAACGTTGTACCACAACAAGACGCTTGTTTGTTCACGATGATGTTTATGACGCTCTGATCCCGCGCATTAAAAAGGCATTTGCTGGTGTTTCTATTGGCAACCCGCTTGATGAAGGGACTTTAATGGGTCCATTGATTGACGAAGACAGCTTTAACAATATGCAAAAAGCTCTTGAATTGGCAAAAAGCAATGGCGGCGTAGTCACTGGTGGTGGTCGCGCTATACAAGAAGAATATCCAAATGCCTATTATGTTAATGCCGCACTGGTAGAGATGAAGGGTGAAGTCAATAATGTTAAAACAGAAACATTCGCCCCTATTTTATATGTCTTTAAATATACAGACCTAGATGATGCCATCTTCCGTCAAAATGATGTGCCACAAGGGCTTTCTTCTGCAATTTTTACGACGAATATTTTGGAAGCTGAAATTTTCACATCAGAAGTCGGCAGTGATTGCGGTATTGCCAACGTTAATATCGGCACAAGTGGTGCTGAAATCGGTGGTGCTTTTGGTGGTGAAAAAGAAACCGGTGGTGGACGCGAAAGCGGTTCTGACGCATGGCGTGGCTACATGCGCCGCATGACAAGCACTGTCAATTATTCAACTGAATTACCCCTTGCTCAAGGCATTAAATTCGACACTGAATAATATTTAAGAGCTCAAAGCTTTAGAAATAAATTTTAAACTATGTTCTGGTCCGCTGGCGATTGATTTTTCACCCAGCGGATCAGTTATTTTAGACCAGTTTTCAGCGATCATCTCGCCACTTGCATCATTCCCTAAATATAGAGCCTCACTTTCAACAATACGCGCCCGGGCAAAACTGCCGCCGCCCGCCGAAATAATTTCCCCGTTTGGTGCCTCTTTTGCACTCAGATAAACAATAGCGGGGCTAACAAGGTCAGAGTTTAAAATTTTCAAGGCTTCCTCAGGCATTAAATTTTCGGTCATCTGTGTCGCGGCAATAGGCACGACTGTATTGACGTGAATATTGTATTTTTTAAATTCAAGCTTAAATGTATTCATAAGACCGACAACGCCCATTTTAGCGGCGCCATAATTACTTTGACCAAAATTTCCATAAAGACCACTAGAAGACGAAATCATGATAATGCGGCCATATTGTTGGTCCTGCATGGTCGCTAACACGGCTTTACTCGCATTAACACTACCCATAAGGTGGACATCCATAACCGCTTTAAAATCCTCTAATTGCATCTTAGCGAATGATTTATCCCGTAATATTCCGGCATTATTAACCAAAATATCAATACGACCGTAAGCGTCAATCGCCTGCGCCGCCATTTTTTGCATATCTTCATTAGAGGCTACATTGCCATTATTAGCGATGGCCTTGCCGCCGTTTTTAATGATTTCTTCTACAACAGCTTGAGCATTATTCAAATCATTAATAACCACCGATGCCCCCCGTGCCGCCAAGGCAAGAGCATAACTACGACCCAATCCACCACCCGCACCCGTGACAATGGCAACTTGATTTTTAAAATCAAAAAACATATTTTTTATCTCCTTTTATTTTCTTTGATTTATATCATATTATTTTGTTTCATTAAGGAATAAAATCCTTTAAGAGTAAATGATATTAAGAATTATAATCAACTAGCGATAAATACAGAATGACTAAATATTTAACGGATCTAAAAATTGGACAAATCAGTAAGGTTAAAGGTTTCGATACGTCTCGCCTTGCCGATCAACTCTTCGCCGCCGACTTAGAAGACAGGTTGCTCGAAATTGGCTTTGAAGAAGGATTAAGTGTTGAGCTTTTGCATCAGGGCCCCATTGGCCGTGATCCTCTTGCTGTTAAAATTGGTAGCATGACCATAGCCTTACGCAGAGCAGAAGCGGACGCTATCATCATAGATGCATTAGAGAATAATTCATGAGCGCGCTTAGAGCAGCACTGATCGGTGCGCCAAATTCAGGCAAAAGTTCACTTTTTAATACCTTGACAGGAGGCCATCAAAAGGTAGCCAATTACCCCGGTGTTACGGTCGAGCGCCGTTCAGGCATCGTCACAACCCAAGCAGGACACCATATTAAACTTGTCGATCTACCGGGCATTTATAGCCTTCATGACCGCAGTTTGGACGAAAAAATAACCCGAGAAATTATCACCGGCGTTCACCAAAGCGAACAACAGCCCGAAATATTAATCTGTGTTGTTAATGCATCCAATTTACGGGTTCACCTTCGTCTGGTGCTCGAGCTTAAAACCCTTGGTCTGCCGATGATCATTGCCCTGAATATGCATGATCTTGCGACGCGAGACGGTATTGAAATTGATGTTAAACGATTATCAGAAGAATTGAACCTGCGGGTTATTACCACCATTGCCGTGCGCCGCAGTGGTATAAATGCTTTAAGGGAAATATTAGACCGTGATCGTTCTTCTTATGAAAAACCAATAAATACATTATCAGACACCTCAACTCGAGCATTACAAAAAGAAGCCGGACGCATCACTAAATTAGTACAAATTGCCGAAGGAGGGGAGCATAAATTAACCCGTACTCTGGATAATATTGCCCTCAATCCCGTCGTAGGCCCGATTTTATTTTTTGCGATCCTGTTTTTTATGTTCCAAGCGGTCTTTAGTTGGGCCGAGGGACCAATGGACCTGATAGAGGGCGGCTTTGCCAGCTTGGGTCAGCTGATTAATGAGCATCTTCCTGATAATTGGATTAGGGGGTTATTGACCGACGGCGTGATCGCCGGAGTTGGTAGCGTTTTGGTGTTTTTACCGCAAATTATTATCTTGTTTGTTTTTATTCTTATCATGGAAGCGAGTGGCTATATGGCACGGGCCGCTTTTATTATGGACAAACTGATGGCCAAGGTTGGCCTTAATGGTCGGGCCTTTATACCGCTATTATCCAGTTTTGCCTGTGCTATTCCGGGCATTATGGCAACGCGAACCATTGCCAATCACCGTGACCGCATTACCACCATCATGATTGCCCCCTTGATGACGTGCTCAGCGCGACTTCCTGTTTATACGTTATTAATAGCGGCCTTTATTCCCAATAACACCGTCATGGGGTTTTTCGGTCTTCAGGGCGTTGTTTTCTTTGCCCTTTATATGGCGGGAATCATAAGCGCAATTATCGTCGCCGCCGTCATGAAAGCCACCATTACCAAAGGAACATTACAGCCATTTTTGATGGAGCTACCCAAATATCAGTTGCCACGAATAAGCCATATCCTCATTGGTTTATGGCAACGGGTTCGGGCTTTTATCAGGCGGGCAGGAACCATCATCCTTTATATGTCGATTGCGCTATGGGCGTTGGCGCTTTATCCCCATGCCCCTAAAGGGGCCACAGAGCCTGATATATTTTATAGTTACGCTGGAATTATTGGCCGCACCCTGCAACATATTTTCGCGCCGCTTGGCTTTAATTGGGAAATATCCATCGCCTTGGTTCCCGGCATGGCCGCCCGCGAAGTGGCCGTCAGCGCCTTAGGCACGGTTTACGCTTTACAAGGTAATGAAGATCAGGTTGCCCAAAGTCTGTCTTCGATTTTGCAAAATCAATGGCCGTTACCAACGGCGCTTGCGTTCCTCACATGGTATGTTTATGCGCCCCAATGCTTCGCCACCCTCGCCACCGCACGGCGCGAGACCAACAGTTGGGCTTGGACCGCCTTTATGACAGGATATCTTTTTGCCCTTGCTTATCTTATGGCTTTCATTGTCAATATTTCAGCAAAAGCCCTTTTGGCATAATTAAGTTTTCTTAAAAATTTATTTTCCCTGAACCAGCTTATTACGCAAAATACCAACGCCTTCTAATTCGATCTCATAAACATCGCCCGGTTCCATTTTTCCTGTCGATCCCATAGTTCCAGACCAGATCACATCGCCGGGCTCTAGGGTAAAATATTGTGATATATAATGAACCATATAATTCATATTAAAAATCATTCCTGATGAATTGGCGGCTTGGGATTTTTTACCATTGAGACGCCCCTCAATATCAAGGTTGTTATAATCCAGACCAGTGACAAGTTGTGGCCCTACCGGATTAAAGTTATTTGATCCCTTAGCACGAAGCCACTGAATATCATTTGCCTGCCAGTCCCGTTCTGAGCCATCATTACCAATGGTTACACCAAAAATATAATCACCCGCCTCTTCGAGGGGGACATTTTCAGCACGCTTGCCAATGACCGCCACCATTTCAGCTTCATAATGAAAATTGACACTGCCCACAGGACGCACAATGTCATCTTCTGGGCCAATGATCGAGCCTACGGGGACAGTAAACAGGCCCGGTTTTTTTGTGGTGTCTTTAGTGATGCCAAAGGTTTCTTTTTTATGATCGCTATAATTAAAGGCGGTCATAAAAGCGAGTTTTGGATCTACTGGTGCTTTTAATTTAACATCCGCTCTTTCAATCAACTTTCCCGTAGGGACGCCGTCCAAATAAGGCGCGGCACTTAACTGGTGGATGGTCGAGCCGATGATTTGCCCCCATGAGGTCACACCATTTTGTTGATAGCGAACATAATTTTCCGCATAAGCACTAGCCGCCATGCTACAAGCCGCAATAATCGCAGCCGCAATAACCGTAATCTTCATTTTATTTTCCTTGAACCACTTTATTTTTAAGAATGCCAACGCCTTCAATCTCTATTTCGTAAACATCGCCTGGCACCATCATTTTAGTTCTACCCATTGTCCCAGACCAGATAATATCACCAGGCTCCAAGGTGAAATATTTGGAAATATAATAGACCATATAATGCATATCAAAAAGCATATCAGATGAATTTTGACCTTGAGCGTGTTCGCCGTTAAGACGTCCTTCAATTTCAAGACCCCTTGGATCTAATCCTTTAACAAGGTGAGGACCAACCACATTGAAGCCTCTAGTTCCTTTAGCACGAAGCCATTGAATATCATCGCGCTGCCAATCACGTTCCGAAACATCATTGCCCGCGGTCACGCCAAAAATATAATCACCCGCGTCTTCAAGGGCTACATTTTCAGCATGCTTACCGATGACAATAACCATCTCTGCTTCATAATGCAGGTTTTTACTACCCGCAGGGCGCACGATATCATCATCAGGGCCAATGATCGAGCTTACGGGGACGGTGAAGAGACCCGGGTATTTTGCAGGCTCACGATCACCAATGTGACTTTTAAAATTAAGCGCCGTCATAAAGGCCAGCTTTGGATCAACCGGTGCTAATGTTTTAACATCCGATTTTTGAACTGAGTTTCCTGTACGCGTACCATCAAGGTAAGGTGCGCCGCTCAATTGATGAATAGTCGCACCATCAAGTTCCCCCCATGAAGCCACACCATTTTGTTGATAGCGAACATAGTTTTGTGCTGATGCTGATGCGCTCATCACGAATGCGGCCAGAAGGCCTACTGCTAAAGATTTAATCATAATATTTTTCCTCTAATGTCCTTGGACAATTTTGTTATTTAATTTTCCGACGCCTTCGATTTCAACTTCGTAAGTATCGCCTACTTTTAGTGTTGATGATGTACCAATAGTACCCGACCAAATAAGATCCCCCGGTTCAAGTACAAAATATTGCGAAATATAGCTAACCATTTCTTCAAAATTGTGGATCATCTTTGATGTATTACCGCGCTGGGTCACGACACCGTTCAAGCGGGCGGTAAGATTTAAGTTTTTATAATCAAGTCCCGTTTGCAGCACCGGCCCGATGGCGTTAAAGCCGTTTGCCCCTTTACCACGAAACCACTGAATATCCGCGGAGATCCAATCACGAGCCGATACGTCATTACCCGCAGTAACGCCAAAAATATAATCACTAGCATCTTCAATAGAGACTTTGTGAGCCCGTTTTGCGATCACAATAACCGTTTCTGCTTCATAGCCAATAATCTCACTATCGATCGGATGAATAATGTCATCTTCTGGCCCAACTAATGAACTTGCAGGGACCATAAACAGGCCGGGATAAGGCGTTGTTTTTTGCCCTTCAGGGATATGGTTTTCATAATTAAAGCCGGTCATATAAACATCGCGAGGATCAACCGGAGCCATCAATTTAACATCAGACCGCATGACGGTCTTTCCTGTAGATTTACCCTCTAAATAAGGCGCATTATTTAACTGATGAATGGTTTCCCCCTTAAGTTCGCCCCATGATGTTATTCCATTTTGTTCATAACGCACGAATGTCTCGCAAAGGGCGAGGCTTGGTAACATTACGATTAGAAATAAACCCGTTACAATCCGCTTAATAGAATATATCATTATTAAGTCCCATTTATTTAAGTCCCATTTATATTTTTTTATATGACGAAATGGTAGTCTGTTCTATATAGAATGTCAAAGTGACTTCAATTGTATTTTTATCCTTATTCTAATTGAAAAGGATAGATAAAATATTATAGTGTAAAACAAATAATGAGACAAAATACGGAGTATAAAGATCAATGAAAATATTAGTTCCCGTTAAACGCGTCATAGATTATAACGTAAAAGCACGTGTCAAATCAGATAATAGCGGCGTCGAACTTGCCAATGTTAAAATGTCCGTGAACCCCTTTGATGAAATCGCTGTTGAAGAAGCCATTCGCCTTAAAGAAGCAGGAAACGCTACAGAAATCATCGCCGTATCCGTTGGCCCCGCCCAAGCACAAGAAACCCTGCGCACCGCTCTTGCCATGGGGGCCGACCGCGCTATTTTAGTTAAAACTGATGATGATGTTGAGCCGCTTACTGTTGCAAAAATTTTAAAAGCGATTGTTGGTGAAGAAAGCCCACAAATCGTCCTTATGGGCAAACAGGCCATTGATGATGATTGCAATCAAACGGGTCAAATGCTGGCCGCGCTTCTTGGATGGGGACAGGGAACTTTTGCTTCCCAAGTAAAAATGACTGATGGTTCGGTTAATGTCACTCGTGAAGTTGACGGCGGCTTAGAAACTATTAAATTAACCCTGCCAGTGGTCATTACATCTGATCTTCGCCTTAATGAACCACGATATGCATCATTGCCCAATATTATGAAAGCAAAGCGTAAGCCGCTCGATGAAAAAACACCGGCTGATTACGGCGTTGATACCGCTCGGCGCGTTAAAACTTTAAAAGTAGAAGAACCCGCAGGGCGTAGTGCCGGCGTTATGGTTGAGAGCGTTGCTGAGCTTGTCTCAAAACTTCGCGACGAAGCAGGAGTAATATAACATGACCACACTCATCATTGCCGATCATGATAATAATGATTTAAAAGAAAGCACCTTAAATGCGGTTAGCGCGGGACTTAAATTTAATTCAGAAATGCATATTCTTGTTGCAGGATCAGGCTGCGGAAGCGTCGCAGAGGCCGCCGCAAAAATTGAAGGCGTATCAAAAATATTATGCCTTGATAATAAAGATTATCAACATCCATTAGCCGAATTAATTGCCCCTTTAATTGTCAATTTAGCTGATGATTATGATCAAATACTTGTGGCCTCGACCACAACGGGCAAGAATTTTATGCCGCGGGTTGCCGCTTCATTAGATATGGCACAGATTTCTGATATTATTTCAGTTGAAAGTGCCGATACCTTCAAGCGCCCCATCTATGCTGGCAATGCCATTGCTACTGTCCAATCAAGCGATGCTAAGAAATTAATCACCGTGCGCACCACCGCCTTTGCCGCAGCAAATGCTACGGGCGGCTCCGCAACTATCGAAAATATTGAAGGCGCCAAAAATCCAGGACTTTCTAGTTTCGTTAGTGCAGAACTTAGCAAATCAGAACGCCCAGAGCTTACCAGTGCAAAAATCATCATTTCTGGTGGTCGCGGTATGGGCAGTGGCGAGAATTTCTCGCTGATAGAATCTGTTGCCGATAAATTAGGGGCGGCCATTGGCGCCTCGCGCGCCGCCGTTGATGCGGGCTATGTTCCAAATGATTATCAGGTTGGTCAAACTGGCAAAATCGTTGCCCCTGACCTTTACATCGCCGTTGGTATATCTGGCGCCATTCAGCATCTTGCAGGAATGAAGGACAGCAAAGTGATTGTCGCCATTAATAAGGATGAAGAAGCACCGATTTTTCAAGTGGCTGATTACGGCCTTGTCGCCGATTTATTCACTGCACTCCCTGAATTGGATAAGGAATTATCATAATGGTCAAAACAGTTGGCGTCATTGGCGCAGGGCAAATGGGCGGCGGGATAGCCCATGTCTTTGTCCTTGCGGGTTATGATGTGTTGCTGAGTGATATAAGTCGCGAAGCATTGGACCAAGCGCTGATCACTATTGATAAAAATATGCACCGTCAAATTTCAAAGGAGCTCATCAACGAAGAGGAGCGCCAAGCGGCATTGGCCCGCATTAAAACCACGGTTACCCTGTCTGATTTTAATACTGTGGATCTAGCCATCGAAGCGGCCACTGAAAATGAAGACATTAAAAAAGCCATTTTCAAAGAGCTCAGCGACATTATGAAACCTGATGCCATTATGGCAACCAATACCTCGTCGATTTCAGTAACCCGCCTTGGAGCGGTAACAGATCGTCCGAAAAAATTTATTGGTGTCCATTTTATGAACCCAGTGCCATTGATGGCCCTTGTTGAGCTAATCCGCGGCATTGCCACTGATGATCAAACCTATCAGACTATGAATGATATCGTCTCTAAGCTTGGTAAAATTAGCGCAAGTTCAGAGGATTTCCCCGGTTTTATTGTCAATCGCATCCTGATGCCCATGATTAACGAAGCGGTTTATGCCTTATATGAAGGCGTGGGCAATATTGAGGCCATAGACCTTTCGATGCGACTTGGCGCCAATCATCCTATGGGGCCATTGCAGCTTGCTGATTTTATCGGTCTTGATACGTGTCTTTCCATTATGCAGGTTCTCCACGAAGGGTTTGCAGATAGCAAATATCGTCCTTGTCCTTTATTGGTAAAATATGTAGAGGCAGGCTGGTTAGGTAAAAAAACAGGTCGTGGATTTTATGACTATTCAGGTGCAGAACCAGTAGCTACCAGATAATAAATGACCATATTGATACGGAAAATTGATCATGAATAATTTAGCACGAAATCTGCTCGTTATTTCAGCGCTTGTCATCTCATCACTGGGCGGCCTTTCATTTTATTATACTTCTCAGTCCTATTTTGCCGATAGTGTCATTTTTGATACAGATAAAAATGTCGCCATCGATGGTTATGATACGGTGGCTTATTTTAATCAAAAAGAAGCCGTCTTAGGCTCCCCTAAATTCCAAGTCTCTTGGGCTGGGGCAGATTGGTTTTTTTCGACCCTAGAAAACCGAAATGATTTTGCCAAATACCCAGAGCGTTATGCCCCGCAATTTGGTGGCTATGACGCGGCAGGTATCATAAAAGGTTATTCAAATCCCAGTAATCCAATATATTTCACAGTTTTTGCGGCTCAGCTATTTTTGCACCATTCCGAAGAACATAAAAAGTATTGGAACGACGATCGCGCAAAAAACATGATCCAAGCCACCAGCAATTGGGACTATTTAAGAGTTAAACTGGCAAATACCGAAAATTTAAAATAAAAAAGGGCGACTAAAGCCGCCCTTTAATTTGACATCTGATAACTATTTTACCAAATTCGAACTCGGTCTTCTGGCTTAATATAAAGCTTATTCTGCTGCGTAACTCCGAACGCTTCATAAAAAGCATCAACATTATAAACAACACCATTAACCCGATATCTATCTGGTGAGTGAGGGTCGGTCTTAATTTGATTAACCAACGCTTGATCACGAATTTTAGACCTAAACGCTTGGGCCCATCCAATGAAGAAGCGTTGATCGCCAGTCAAGCCGTCAATAACCGGAGCAGGCAGACCCTTTAAAGATATTTTATAAGCCTTATAAGCAATGCTAAGGCCGCTCAGATCACCAATATTCTCGCCTAATGTATAAGTCCCATTGACATGAGTTCCCTCTATCGGCTCATAAGCATCATATTGAGCGACAAGAGCATTTGTTTTTTCTTTAAATTTTGTCTGGTCATCTTCTGTCCACCAGTCTTCTAATTTACCATCACCATTATAGCGGCTTCCCTGATCATCAAAGCCGTGACCTACCTCATGGCCGATTACGCCTCCAATGCCGCCGTAATTGATGGCATCATCAGCAGGAAAGTTAAAAAACGGTGGTTGCAAGATAGCCGCCGGGAAAACAATCTCGTTCATGGTCGGATTATAATAAGCATTAACGGTTTGTGGTGTCATAAACCATTCGGTCCGATCAATAGGTTGGCCTAGTTTTGCCAGCTCACGATTATGAGCCGTTAAGGCCGAACGTTCAATATTCCCCGCAAGATCATCTGCTTTAATTTCTAAAGCTGAATAATCTTTCCATTTATCAGGATAACCGATTTTAGGGTCAAATTTTGCCAGTTTGGCCAAGGCTTTTTGTTTAGTATCATCGCCCATCCAATCTAAGTTTTTAATACTAACCTCATATGATTTAATAAGATTTTGTACCAACGCAACCATGCTTTCTTTCGCCTCTGGTGCAAAATGCTTTGACACATAAACTTTACCAACCACTTCACCAAGATTAGAACTTACCGTTGAGGTCGCCCGACGCCACAAGGGACGCTGTTCTTCTGTTCCATTTAAAACTTTTCCGTAAAATTCGAAATTTTGAGCGTCCATATCTTCATTTAAGCGCGTTGCCATGTCATTGACCAGCGACCATCTAAGATATGTTTTCCATGTCTCTAGATCAACATCACTGAATAGTGTGTTAAGACCCGTAAGATAGCTTGGTTGGTTAACGATTACGTCTGGCCCGTCTTTAACGCCAGTCACATCAAAATAGGCCTCTAAATCCAGATTAGGCAACAAAGTTTTTAATTGTGCCATCGAATATTTATTATAGGTCTTGTTGCTGTCGCGATTATCTTCTTTTTTCCAATGAATATCGGCAATTTTCGTTTCTAAATCCATAATGGATTGAGCCAAAGCGGCGCCCTCTTCAAGCTGGGCTAAGGTCAGCATTTTCTCAATATGCGCTATATATTTATTACGAATATCAATTGATTTTTCATCATCGTTAAAATAAAAATCCCGGTCCGGTAGACCAAGGCCCGCCTGATAGATATGTACGGAATATTGAGTTGGGATTTTAGCGTCCACATCAATATAAAGAGCAAGCGGCGTGCTTCTTGAATATTTACCGGCCTTGGCTAAATATATTGATAAATCTTTTAAATCACTAACGGCTTCAATATCTGCCATAGGAGCCGATAACGGAGTAATTCCAAGCGCGTTTCTTGTTTCCATATCCATATAGGATTTATAAAGGTCGCCTACTTTTTGTTCGTTACTACCGTTTGGCGCTGCGCCCGCCGACGCTTCTTCGATAATGACCCGAACATCACTTTCGGCATTATCGCGCAAAACATTAAAAGAACCCCAACGACTTTTATCCGCAGGAATTTCCGTGTTTTTTAACCATGTTCCATTCACATATTCAAAAAAGTCATCACCGGGATTAACCGTCATGTCCATTTCGGACAATGTAACACCAGATATTTTATCTGTTATTTCAGCGGCAGGATCAGAATTATCACATCCTGCTAGCACCACAAGTAGGCTCACTATGCCTATATATTTTTTCATTAATTATCTCCGCCTATTTGGCTTTATTTTTAAATTCCCTTAACCCCTTAAGTTGCAAAAGAGTTTGGATTATTTTTATAAAATTGACAAGATTTTTCCTTAAAAAACATTATTATTTCTCCCACATTTACTTAAATATTGCCTTGAGCTAATATAAATCTCTCAATAATGAATTCTCTGGGGCAAGCGCTATGTATCAAGATGTAGTTGACTTAAGCGCTTATTACGCGACACCGCTTGGCAAAATCACCGCGCGGCTTATTCGCAATAAAATTAGAGCCTTATGGCCCTCTCTAAAAGGGATGGACCTGTTAGGTCTTGGCTACGCTCCACCCATTTTAGAGACATTCAAAGATGAAGCAGATCACACCATTGCCATCATGCCAACCCTTCAGGGTGTAATGCGTTGGCCACGTTATAAAGGCCATGAAAAAGACCGTTATGGTCGCTATTTGGGCAATCTTTCCACATTAGCCCGAGAAACAGACCTTCCTATTAAAGATGCGAGCATGGACCGAGTGATACTAATTCATTGTTTAGAACACACGGACCATAGCAAATATATGTTAAGGGAAGTTTGGCGCACCCTGACGCCTGGTGGACGGGTAATCATTATTGTACCAAGCCGTCTCGGTCCTTGGTGCCGCTCAGAGGCCTCCCCCTTTGGTCACGGCAAGCCATTTTCTAGTGCCCAAATAAAAAAAATGCTCTCTAATAATATGCTCAGTCCCACAAGATGGACCTCTGCACTTTTTCTCCCCCCTTTTAGTAATAGAACCATGTTGACGGCACTGGCCACACTAGAATCAACTGGCGAACGTTGGTGGAGTAAATTTGCCGGTGTCCTTATTATCGAAGCTGAAAAACAAATTTACGCGCCAACGCCGCTCAATACAGAAAAGAAATTAGTGACAAAACCGATCATCGTCGGCACACAAATGAGAGAGCATAATGATTAAGGCCGCGTTATAACGTAGAGGCCTTGGGTGCCAAAAATATTAGACATAAATAATGAATTAAAAAACATTTCACCGCCCGCACTATTAACAGCCATTCCTTTTTCAATTTTAATATTAAGCTGATCGCAAAGATCAACAAAATCACGGATCGTACAAAAATGAATGTTGGGAGTGCTATACCACGGATAATCCAATGATTTCGTCACCGGCATTCTACCGCGTAACAACAAATGAAGACGCACTCGCCAAATGGCAAAATTAGGAAACGAAACAATCGCCCTTTTACCAACACGAAGTAATTCCTGTAGAATTTTATCAGGACGCTTCATCGCCTGCAAAGTTTGACTTAAAATAACATAATCAAAACTATCATCGGGAAAATGGCTTATCTCTCGTTCGGCGTTTCCTTGAATAACGCTTAGTCCTTTTGAGACGCTTTGATTTACGCCGTGCGCGCTAAGTTCAATACCTCGGCCATCAACATTTTTTTGCGCGCGTAGATAATCCAGAAGCTCGCCGTCACCGCAACCAACATCAAGTACACGCGAACCCGCCGGAATCATGCTCGCAATCAATAATAAATCAACCCGAATATCAGAAGCGCGATGATCTTTTTGTTGAACCTTAGTCATAATTATTTAATTCCGCTTAATTGTGCTTCGGCTTTTAAGAAACCAGAAACAATTTTAAACATATCTGGACAATCAAGTAAAAAACTATCGTGTCCTTTGTCCATTTCAATTTCAACAAAACTTACCTGTGCCCCAACAGCATTTAACGCACGAACAATTTCACGGCTTTCTTCCGTGGTATAAAGCCAATCGGAAGTAAACGACATAATGCAAAATTTGACAGGTGTATTTTCAAAAGCGCGCCTGAGACTACCATCAAATTCTGCGGATATATCATAATAATCCATAGCCCGCGTAATATAAAGATAACTATTCGCATCAAATCGATCAACAAAGGAAATCCCCTGATGACGTAAATAACTTTCCACCTGAAAGTCCGCATCAAAACCAAAAGTAAGCTTTTCACGGTCTTGTAAATTGCGTCCGAATTTTGCCATTAAACTTCCTTCGGACATATAGGTAATATGCGCCGCCATACGCGCAACAGAAAGCCCCGCATGGGGACGTAGTTCCGTTTCAAAATACCGTCCACCATGCCAATTTGGATCAGCCATAATGGCTTGGCGACCCACTTCATGAAAGGCAATATTTTGTGCAGAATGACGCCACGTTGAGGCAATAGGAATAGCCGTTCTGACCCGCTCTTTGTGGGATACAGCCCAATGCATGACCTGCATTCCTCCCATCGAGCCACCAATGACAGAAAAAAGCTTGTCAATGCCCAAATGATCAATCAATTTTACTTGTGAGCCCACCATATCGGCAATGGTAATGGCAGGAAAATCAAGGCCATATGCCTCACCCGTTTTGGGGTTAATTTCCTTTGGCCCGCTACTGCCACTACATGACCCTAATACGTTAGGGCATATTACAAAATATTTATCCGTATCAACCGCAAGCCCCGGACCTATTAATTTAGGCCACCATCCTTCTTTTCCCGTAATAGGATTTTCACCACGGGCATATTGATCTCCCGTTAAAGCATGACAAATCATAATCGCATTGGTTTTATCGTCATTCAGTGTTCCCCAACATTTATAAGCAACACTGAAGGGCGATAATTCTTCTCCAGAAGAAAGACGCAAGGGATCATCTTTGCCAAGCAAAACCACCTCGGCAAAACCATCATCGATTATGTTATTTTTAAGCTTTTCTGTCATGGCTTCTTTATTAATTTCAACTGTTATCATTGATAGATTTCTACTCTAGCATGATTATAAGTCAATATATCTTTCATTTTTTAGTGGTTATCTGATGCAGATAAGTGTAGATCAAAAACATTGAAAACAATTCATCAGGTCAAGGTCATATTATGAGTGGTGTAAAAACACATAGCTGGATAGATGATTTAAACGTCTATGTAAGTGGCTCGTCAAAAGTGGTGGGCGCACAAAAAGCCGTAAAATTATCTGCCAATGAAAGCGCCCTTGGCCCAAGTCCTATGGCCATCGCCGCCTATAAAGCCGCAGCGGAAAATCTGCACCGCTATCCTGATCCCGTTTATCACGACTTAAGAGAAGCCATCGGCGAAAAATTTAATTTAGATGCCAAGCGTATTGTTTGTGGTGTCGGATCGGATGAAATATTAAAACTTGCGTGTCGCGCTTACTTAAAACCAGGCGATGAAGCCATTTATGTGGCCCATAGTTTTTCCATGTATCCCATAGCCATAAAATCCGTCGGCGCCGTTGCCATTGAAGTTTGTGATGTTGATTACAGAGCTGATGTGGACAATATTATAGCGGCCATCACCGATAAAACGCGGATTATTTTTATAGCAAACCCTAATAATCCTACGGGAACTTACTTGCCCGCCACAGAAATTGAGCGATTGTGGCAAAATATCCCCGACACTATATTGCTCATATTAGACGCCGCTTACGCCGAATTTGTCGACGCAGACGATTATGAGGCAGGTATTGAACTTGCCTCAAAGGCAAACAATGTTTTGATGACCCGCACATTTTCAAAACTATACGGCTTAGCCGCATTGCGCCTTGGTTGGGGATATGCTTGCAAGAAAATAGCCCATACCTTAGATAAAATCGTAGCGCCCAAGTCGCTGGCGTTGCCGCATTAAAAGACTTGGATTTTGAACAAAAAGCCATTAGCCATAATAGTCAGTGGCGAGAATGGCTCTCTAATGAGTTAAGCGCTCTAGGCCTTAGAATTATTCCAAGTGTTACTAATTTTATTTTGATAAAATTTGAAAATAAGAATAAAACCGCGGCCGACGCCAATGAGTTTTTACTTAAAAACGGTTATATTTTGAGATACTATAATGAACAAGGACTTGAAGACTGCCTACGGTTGACCGTTGGTACGGCAGACGAGAATAATGAGCTCATTGGTCTGTTAAAAGAATTTTTGGAAAAATAATATGGCATTATATGAGAAAATAACCATCATTGGTCTTGGCTTGATCGGCTCTTCGATGGCACGAGGTATAAAAGAAAAAAATCTATGCAAAACACTGGTTGGTTTTGATGCCAATGAAGATATTCACGAGGTCATAAATCAATTAAAGCTTGTTGATCGGCTTGATAAAAAATTATCTGACAGCGTTAAGGATGCAGATTTAGTAATCTTAGCGACTCCCGTTGGAGCCTATTCTTCCCTTGGTGAAATAATAGGGCCTCACCTTAAAAAGGGGACTACTCTTAGCGATGTGGGAAGCATTAAAAACGCCGTCTTTAAAATGTTAAATCCCTATATCCCAAAAAATGTCCATCTTATCCCCGGCCATCCCGTGGCGGGGACC
>FLOH01000612.1_pt1 | contig 71257 bp, 52 predicted proteins | sample 756751 | NCBI WGS metagenome assembly FLOH01 (sample SAMEA4026879, study PRJEB14308) | marine metagenome | biome: coastal water; material: water | depth 74 m
GACTGATTATGCTGGGTACCCAGCTTTTCCTGCATTTCGCTGAGATTTAGCAGCTTCTTTTTATCTAAACCCAATTTGGATTTGAGGGTGAGGATTCTAAGTACGGATTCGTCGATTCTTGATTCACTGATTAAACCGTCATGAACAGCCTCCTCAATATGATCAACAGACAATTTGTAATCATAACTCAGAATGATGATATCTGAGCCTGCCTTGATAGTCTCGATCAGCGCGTAACGTGCGGGATAATAGTTTGAAATACCACCCATTGCCATGGCATCGGTAATAATCGCACCCTTGAAACCCTGCCGCTTGCGTAAAATATCATTGAGCCAATAAGGGGACAAGCTGGCAGGTAGGCCTGGTTCCTGTTGAAATTCACCAGCATTTAGATGCCCAACCATAACCAAGTCAACACCTGCGTCAATCAGGGCTTGAAAGGGTATGAGTTCGACACGCCATAAACGTTCCGGGTCAGAAGGTATCTGTGCCATGGACATGTGGGAGTCGGTTTGAGTATCCCCATGGCCAGGATAATGTTTGGCTGTAGCCAACATGCCTTGAGATTGGAGTCCCTGCATAAATCGAGTTGCATATAGCGATACCTGATCTGGATCCTCACTAAAAGAACGCGTATTAATGATCGGGTTTTCAGGATTGTTATTCACATCTACCACAGGTGCCAGCGCGAGATGAATTCCCAGAGCCCGACCCTCTTCCGCCGTGATGCGACCCGCTTCAAAAGCCAGATTAGGGTCACCCGTTGCCGTGAGCGCCATGGGCCAGGGAAGCTGTATACCCGCATCAAAGCGCCCATTTAAACCGTATTCAAGATCTGCTTCCACCAGGACGGGAATATTTGAACGATTTTGGATCTCATTTAACAAGGTGAGTGATGCTGCCGGCGTTCCTCCCCAAACATGGATGAAGCCAATTCCATCTGAATCTAATAATCCATCAATTTCCTGCCAGCGGTCAGATTCTGATGATAAATAATCCAGACGCATATGATAGACCAACATCTGAGCGATTTTCTGGCGGAGGGTTAATTTTTTCAAAGTGGCCCTCGCCCAGGGAGTTGATTCTATGGTAGGGCTCTGAGCCGCACAGGCCAGGAGTATGAGTGAGAAAAGAATGCCAAAGAATGGTCTTAAATGTCGTTTGCGAATCATGTAGGAATCCTTAAAAAAACCGAGGAAAGGCTAAGCATCAAAATGAATAAAAGGGGCATTGTCTTTAGCCAGAGAGTGAATAACCTCAATCTCGGGCCCTGACAAATCCAGATTTCGACGTTTCATCATGAGTTGTGCTGTCTGGATAGCTTTATCAATTTCATAAGTACCGTTGCCCCATGAAAATGAAGGGATGGCTCGGGGAGGAAAGTCGGCCTGGAAAACATTGCAAAAAGCGCCTATGATGGTGCCTGTGTTCAAGCGAACCCCAATCGCGGTTTTGAGATGATCTCCCAGTATTGATCCCAGAAACTGACGACCGCTTTCATAATTTTGACCATCCCAGGAAACTTTAATTTTCTGATAATTGTTCTTCATGTTACTGGTCGACGTTCCAGCACCCAGGTTTATCCATGATCCCAGAATTGAATCTCCTAAAAAACCAGCGTGACTCTTGTTGGAGTAGGGGTGAATAATAGATCCCTTGATCTCGCCGCCCAGGTTGCAGACCTGACCCACAATGGTCTGCCGGATAGAAGTTGAAGGTTTCAAGGTACTGCGCTTCCCCAGATAGACCGGACCTGTAATGGATGAGAAGGGGCTGATTTTGCAGTCCTCGTCAATTATAATTGGACCATTACTGGCGTCTAAATGGACAAATTTACCGATCTGAGCGGTGTTATGGATATAAATGTTGCGATCATGCAGGGTAGAGAGATCGGTTGGTAATTTGGTTAGGATGTCTTTTTCAAATTTCCAGAATTCATAATCAAACTCCAGGGCAGGAGCAATAAATTCTAGATAATCCCAGATCCATTTTGGATGAGGCTTACAGGGTTCCTCGTCACAGTGGATGCTATCCAATTTCTCCAGTATTTCATGAAAGGAAGTTGAGAAATTTAAAGCAATACCTGGCTTGGCTGCAACAATTTGTCCATCAATTCTAACTGACTTACGCTGTTCATTTTCCAGAAGTGCAAGGGCAGGGGCATACATCCAGGCCGGCGTAGCAGCGTTCAAAAAGATGCTCTGCTCAGCTGCGTTTTCATTTATGGAGATATTGGGGTAATTATCTTTATGATTCTTTGCAAGAATAGGTCGGACCCACATCTGCAACGGTTTGTCAGTAAGAACTCGGCTGGCACGTTCGATATTTGAGTAGATTCCGTAACGCAATTCGGCGACGGAGCGTAATAAAGTAAGGGGGCCGAAAGGGGAGAGGTTTTCTGGTTCAAATAAAATGTAGGCGCTCATGAATTCATCCTATTGCATAATATGTCGCTGAACACCATCGTTGCAGGAAAAAACTATTCTGACCTATCAGATAGCAACGCTGGGGAAAAGCAGGTGGCACGTAATACGTCCTGTGATCCAGTCATTAAATCTAAGCAAGTACCCTGTGGAATCAATATACAAAGCGATAGCATTAGTAAGTAAATAAGATTAACTTACCCGTCATAACTATTTACAAACCTTTAGATTGTAAAGTAGATTTATACTAACGCAATATTCGAGTTAATATTTTCTCTCGATTGACGTGGTCTGGAGCTTTAATGAAAAAATCCAATTTCCATTTTGTAAGACAAATCAATGAAATTTCAGTACTGAGAATCATACGTGATGAGGGGCCAATATCGCGTTCCGATGTGGCCCGCAAGATGGGAGTTTCCAAGGTTATTATCGGTGGTATCGTTAAGCGACTGCTTGAAACCAATATTCTTTTCGAAATTGGCAAGGGTGATTCAACTTTTCAGGGTGGAAGACGTCCAGTTATGCTTGAATTTAATGCCGATGCTGGATTGGCTATTGGAATAGAAGTCCATCTCCATCGGGCGACTATACTGGTCACCAATATGAATGCCGAGACGCTTCATGAGGGTACAGTAAATTTTAGTGATAACTCCAACCCCAGCTTGATATTAGAGCGCATTGTTAAGACGATTGAACGGTTAGTTGGGGATAAGGAAAAACTGAAATCTATCCTCGGTGTCGGTCTTGCATTGCCGGGGTTGATAGATTATCAGAACGGATCCATCTTATCTAGTCATTCCCTGAAGTCATGGGAGGGCTTTCATATTAAAGCCTTCCTGGAAGACGCCTTGGATACCAAGGTCTATATCGAAAATGACGTAAAAACCATTACCTTGGGCGAATATCATTGGGGGGCAGGACAAGATGCCCGAAATGTTATATACATCTGGCTGGGTGAAGGCATTGGAGCCGGAATCATAATTAATGGGGACATTTATCGCGGGATCTCCGCTTCTGCCGGAGAAGTCGGATATACAGAAATTTCAGCCCGGGGGATCAATCGTGGTAAATTCCCCATTTTATTTCAAGATCAATATCGTTTTGGTGAAATTCTAACCACCCGGAATCTTGAAAATTCCCTCCAGGAAGCTGTCAACATGAACGGACGGCAGACGCTGTTAAGGGACGGCGAGATCAATTTAAATAATATCGCGGCAGCAGCCAAGCGCATGGATGGGCTGGCCATGGAAGCGCTCGCTGAATTTGGGCAGATTCTGGGCGTATTAACAGTCAGCGTAATCAACTTATTCAATCCAGAATTGATCATTCTCGGCGGACCAGTTATAGATAAGTGCCCGCTGGTTTTGGAAGAAGCTACGCTCAGCGCAAAGGAAATTGTTCGCATCGTTCCTTCTGAATCGGTTAAGATCAGGGCAGGTGCATTAAAGAATCGCGCCGGTACTCTAGGGGCTGTAGGAATGGTTTTGCAGGATTTATTCAAGCCACCCATCGTGAACCTGGCTACCTATCGATCCTTGATTTTGCCTGAATGAATTGAACCCGGATTATTTAGTTTGAGGAACGATCGATCTGGTCTCTAAGTGTGGCCGCTTTTTCATAATTCTCAGATAGCAAAGCCATTTGCAGCTCTATTTCCAATTTTTCCATCGCAGGTAATTCAGTCGGAACGCCATCATCAGTGATGCGATGCTGTAGCTCTCTCAACTGAAAAATCTCTGGACTTAAATCAGGTTGAGAATCTTCGAGCACATTGATATACACATTTTTAATTTGACGGATGCCCGCCTTTAAAATATTTAAGGCTTCGGCTTTTTGATCTTCTTCAAGTTTTAACATGGCCTTAGCGCTGGTATTCATCATCATCACATAGGGACGATGTTGCTGACTGGTCATGTTTTCTAAGGAACCTGCATAATTGGCAATGAAGTTTAGGATGTCAAGATTATGTCGCGTATCCCGAATAACACCAGTGTAGTCTTTCAATTGATGGAGGCTCAAATAACGATGGTAATATTGCATGCCTTCCTGGCGGAGCTGAAATGACATTCTTGGATCCAGGTTGAATTCTTTGTCGCTGGCTGCCAGGGACCGATAATAGTCCAGATAGGATTCAAAATTAAAGGGTTGTTGACCGTCGGGACGTCCCTCATATTCCATCTGAATCAGTCCAAGATCAACTCGCATCTGGATTTTTTTTAGCCCATCCTCACCCGGAATTATGCGAGCGCTTACACTGAGGGGATCAAAAGGCCATTCTGCTAATATCTTACTAATATCCATCACGCTTAATTAAATCAGAAGGCGAGTCTTCTCCAACCATTGATATATGGCAATTTCAATTTGTTTTTGCTGGGGAAGAAAATTCATTCGTACCTTTTCCCGCAGGTTTACCCTGCTATCTTGTTACAATGAATGCACATCTACATAACCGCCAAATAATCCTATTGGGATTGGCTCCTGTCACCGATGATGTCCACGGTATGTGGCACGAAGGTTACCCCGTCCATATGGGGGAGACAGAATCGAGCATAAATTTTGCTACTCTGTATGCCCATAAACAGGGTATTATCCCTGATCAAGATTTGCTCCGGCGGGAATGGCTTAATTTTGTAGATACATTGCTTACAGCCGGCTTTCAGCTACAAATTGTTCCCTTTCCTGAAGAACTAAACCGCCCGGACAGCCTGTATCACGATGCAGTTTTTATTCGTGATTCAGGATTAATTTTTAGAAGTATCTGGATAAAAGCCCGTTTTAGCGTCCAGGACCGAATTCTGGAAGGTGACTATCATAGCAATCTGATTGAGACGAAATTGGGAAAAACCGTGGTGACGCTGCCGGCAGATGCGCTACTTGAAGGTGGTGATATCAATTATCTCGAAACCATCCACGGCAGTTATTATTTTGGTGGGCTCTCTCGTTCAAACCAGGCCGGTCATGATTTCGTCAGGGAAATTATTCGTCCTGACAATTATATCCTCATCGAATCTGAAGGGTACCATCTGGATACTGTTTTTACACCTGTAGTAAACGTCGAGAATCGAATGGTCGCTCTGATCGTGACAGCTAATATGCTTAGTCCGGGCAGTATGAAACGGCTCCAGGCGTTGGATGTGCCGATCATTGAGGTTTCTGCCATGGATTCATCAGGCCTGGAAGAGGAATTGGGGGATTATGCCGTAAATGCGCTGATTGCTCCCGGTATCATGGTTAACAGCAGCACCTTTAGAACACCAGGGGTTGAGGAGCGCTTAAAGGAGCTTGGCATCCAGCGCTATGTTACACCGTTGACCAGCTTTCGCTATGCGGGTGGCTCAGTTCACTGTCTAACAAACGAAGTCTATTAAAAAATGTAAAAAAAGACCGGTGATTCACCGGTCTCAATAATTCGATAGTCTGAACGACTATTGGGTGTGAAAAGTGCTTATGAAACAGAAGCCATATGTTTAGCAACACGTGATTTCTGGTTTGCTGCCTTATTTTTGTGGATAATACCGGTAGCAGCAACTTTGTCAATCAGAGCGATAGCGGAACGGCCCAATGAAGTTGCAGTTTCAGCGTCTTCGCTAGCCATTACTTTTTTAATAGCAGTTTTCATCATTGAATTATATGACTTATTGCGAGTGCGCGCTTTTTCAGCTTGTCTGATGCGTTTAGCGATGGTCTTTTTTACAGGCATATTTATTATATCTCCTCAAAAATGCCCGCGAATATAGACCGACACACCACCGCTGTCAACGCTTTAAGTCGAAAAATATTTCCTGCGTTCAACTACAATTCGATACAAATCGAGTACTTATTTAATTCAATAATGCCAAATTTCTGTTTTTGCTTTGTTAATTTTAATGATACTTTATTTAACACTGTTTGAGAGTAAAAGAAATACGCTCATTTTCATGAGTCGAGAATCAGAGCAAATTCACTTTTATGTGAATCATGAGGAGATAATAATGATTGAACGCTTTGAAGAAATTAAAAGTACCCTCAGGCTGGTACCCTTATTTTCAGATTTGAACGACAAAGTGCTCTCACACCTGGCTGAGGTATGCCAGGAAAAAGTTTATGAAAAAGATCAACACATTCTTCACCAGGAGCAAGCTGGAGACAATTTCTTTGTGATTGAATCGGGCTCAGTAAAAGTAACACGTCTGGCTGAAGACGGTCGCGAAGCCGTTTTGGCGTTCCTGCGTGATGGCGATTTTTTTGGTGAATTGGCCATCCTTGATGGGGAAACTCGATCAGCAAATATTATCACTTTATCGGAGTGTAAGATTCAGACCATCAATCGTCGTGAATTCCTTGATCTCCTTGAACACCATCCTTCTGTTGCAACGGCGCTGCTTATGGAGCTGGCACTGCGTCTGAGAAAAACGGATATGCATCTTGAATACCTGACCCTCAGTGATGCTGAAGGCAAGATTGCCTCAATCCTGATCAGTCTGGCCGAAGAAAACGGTACCTATAAGATGGGTGATGTGACGCTGGGCGATATGCCCATGCAACAGGACATCGCCAACATGGCTGGCACTACCCGTGAAACGGTCTCCCGCATGATGAAGAAATTGGAAGAAAAAAATTGGCTGAGCCGTGATGGTCAAAAAGTGATTATTCGTAAATACAGCAAATTCAAGGAAATATATCAGCTCAAATTCTGATCTTCTGTGCCTATGAAATTTGATTTTGATGGAATATTAAATTCCCAGCGCCTGGCGATTACCCGGGCGCTTTCTTTTGTAGAAAATGCAGACAATCTGGATATCTCACTCACCGATGCGCTTTTCAAATATTTGGGTCGGGCTTATCGAATTGGTGTCACCGGTCCACCTGGCGCTGGAAAAAGCTCTCTGGTGGATAAAATTATCGATTACTGGCGGGGACAGGATAAACGGGTCGCCGTTATTTCCGTGGATCCCACCAGCCCCTTTACCGGGGGAGCGATACTGGGAGATCGGGTGAGGATGGGTCGTCATTATGCAGATAAAGGTGTATTTATTAGATCCATGGCCACCAGAGGTAATCATGGTGGACTGGCAATCAGAGCTCAGGATTTTGCAGATATTTTTGATGCCGCCGGTTATGACATTATCATATATGAAACAGTAGGGGTTGGCCAGGTAGAACTGGATGTTGCCAAAGCTGCAGACACCACCATTGTCGTTCTTGTGCCTGAGTCTGGAGATGACATTCAAGCCATGAAAGCGGGTCTCATGGAAATAGCGAATCTCTTTGTCATTAATAAGGCGGATCGCCAGGGTGCCAATCAGGCTTTTGCACAGCTACTGTCCATGTTGGAGATGCGCCAGCCAGTGGAAGGTATCTGGCGCCCTCAAGTCATCAAAACCAGTGCGATTAAGGGGGAGGGTATCACTGACCTCACCAGCGCAATACATGAGCATCAGACCTTTCTTGAAACCCGTGGCATTATTAGACAGAATTTCAGGGATAGAGTGAGCGCCAAGATTCTGACTCATATTGGAGAACAGCTCTCAAGTCGATTCTGGACGGTAGCAAAACGCGATTTGCTGACAAAAGCGCTAGCAATAGAAAATATTCAGGATCTTGTTCCAGGTAAGGTTGTGCAGGCTCTGTTGAAGTAACAGGGTCGTCTTTAACGCATGTAAGTTATGAATGTTTGAAAAACCTGGCTGTAAATGTTCCAGGTCAACTGGAAGACTCAGTAGCTTATTCGTCTACCTTTATATCCCAATCCTCATAGTCTCCATCCTGATTCAGAGACCGATGCATATCTAAAACCTGACCCCGATGCAGTCCGATAAGGTAAGTGGTAGCGTCCCCCTGATAATAATAGGAATAACGGTCAAAGTTGGTCCCATCCAGTTCAGCCGGTTTTATGTCGTGCCAATCTTGTGTGATGACCCGTCCAAGCGCTGCAGTAGGAAATTCACCCCATTCACCATAGTAGGCCATGACCTGAGTTCGGATCGAACCCAATGCCGCTTCACCCTCTGCCTGGATCGCTTTTTGGATGCCTTTGCGATAAATGGGTGCAGCTACACCAGCCAGCACGCCTGCGATGACAATGACAATCATGAGTTCCAGCAGGTTAAACCCGGATTGGGAGTTTGACCTGTTTAGGATTCTATCTGAACTGGGTTGCTTCATTGTTCAACTCAGAAAAGCTTATTTCTCATCTTGGCGTTGATAGTAATTCAGATCGGATAAATATACAAATTCAATATTATCAATTACTGATTACAATAATTGATAATATATGCTCAAAGATTAAGAAAAAAGCCGACGCTCCCTCACCAGGCTTTCAGGCATGGATGGCATGTGTTGACAGCCGCTATAGATTTGTCAGTGATTGAATCAATTGAGGTTTTTCTGCGGAGTAAACATTTTATCTTAAGTGCTTATGGCAACGAAAAACAATACTGAAATGCCCTTGCTCGATCATCTCGAGGAATTGCGCTGGCGCGTTATCAAAGCATTTGGGAGCATTATCCTTTTTGCTATTGTGGGTTTCATTTTTTCGAACCAATTAATTCACCTGCTCAGTTTGCCAATCGAACAAACAGAACCTCGCCTGGAGCTATTGAATACTACTATTTTAGGTGTGTTTCTGGCGAAAATGAGAGTCGCCGTTGTTCTGGGACTCATCTTTTCGCTGCCTGTGATCATTCACCAGGTATGGCGTTTTATTGCTCCTGGACTCCTTGATGATGAGCGTGCTTTTGCGCCAATGCTTATCATGACAACCGTCTTCAGTTTTGTGGTAGGTTCACTTTTCTCATATTTCGTGATGATTCCCTGGTCGTTAAAGTTTTTCGCAATATTAAACCACGGTTTGGAAGGCCTGGTCAACTATGTTACCATTACTGACTATCTGAATTATATCACCATCCTGATTTTGTTTACAGGCATGGCATTCGAACTTCCAGTAGTGGTTTTTATTCTGGCAAAAATAGGCATCGTGAATGCTGGAATTCTGAGAAAAATACGACGTTTTGCCTATCTAGCAATTTTAGTAGTATCAGCTATTTTCACGCCGGCTGATCCCTTCACCATGTTGGGCGTAGCTATGCCTATGATCCTGCTTTATGAAGTGAGCATCTGGGTGGCAAAACTGGTCAAACAGAAAAAGATGGAGTCCTCGAAAGAAGTTGAAGAAGCATCTGAGGGAATAAACAAAGAGGACGAGTTACTTGAAGATTTCCTTGGATGATCTGCTCAGACCCATACAGGCCGAGCTAAATAGTTTTCAGCACACCTTTGAGAATTCGCTTAAATCTCATGTTTTCCTGATCAATCAGGTAATGAAGTATGTGATTGCTCAAAAGGGCAAGAAGATGCGACCCATGCTGCTGCTGCTTTCGGCAAAATTAAACGGCGAATGTAACGATCAGACCTATGCAGCGGCTACCCTGGTGGAGGTCCTTCACACAGCTACTCTGGTTCATGATGATGTGGTTGATGAGGCTGAGACCCGGCGTGGCTTGCCCAGTATCAATTCTATTTGGCGGAACAAGATTAGTGTGCTTATCGGTGACTACCTCTTTTCCAAAGCGCTGGTGAAAATGGTCGCTTTGAAGCATCCTGATATGCTGGATTTGTTGGCAAATACAGCCAATAAACTGGTCACGGGTGAAATTGATCAGATTGATAGAGCGCGCTCTGATACCATGACAGAAGCAGCCTATTACGATATGATTGAGGATAAAACAGCATCCCTGCTTGCCACTGGATGCAAGCTCGGAGCCATGACCACATCTGATGATCCCAAAATTTGGGACGCCTTGTTTGAATATGGCCGGAACTTTGGAATCGCTTTTCAGATCAAAGATGATTTATTCGATTTTGAGGGTCGGGCTGCCTCTGTGGGAAAACCCATCGGGCTGGATGTTAAGCATAATATGCTCACACTTCCTTTGATTCATGCCCTTCAGCAGTGTGACAAAAAAGAAGCACGGGCATTCAAGCGAATGGCAAAACAGGGCAGTGACCGGGCGATTCAGAAAAACGTTTTGGATTTCATAAACAGATACGCTGGATTGGAATACACCAAGGTTCGCCTCCAGGAGTATTCTGATAAGGCAAAAGCCAGTTTGGCCGAATTCCCGGATAGTCCTGTGAAGCATTCCATGATACAATTTATTGATTTCAATATTCAACGCGAGAAGTAAGCTGGTGACGTGCCATATTGAGCTAAAACACCTGGCACTCAGCTTTTCCTGGAAGACCTATCACAAACAAATATTCCAAGATTTAAATTTATGCATCGATCAGGGCAGCTATGTGACTATCATTGGCGCCAATGGCTCAGGAAAGAGCAGTCTGGTCAAGCTGTTGCTTGGTCTCATTCCCCCTGATGAGGGTGATGTGATCATTCATGGTGAACCAGTGAAGCCAGGATATCCTGATGGTGTCAGGCAGGGCAGATTAAGTTATCTGTCTCAACAGATTGAAGAACTCTTCTTTGCTGATACGGTAAGGGAGGAACTGACTCATAAACAGTCCATTACGTTGGAAGGTATAAACATTCAATATTTAGAGAGCCTGGGCTTAAGTGACCATCTGGAGCGTTCAATCGAGAGTCTATCTGGAGGTGAAAGACAGGCATTAGCACTGGCAGGATTTATGGGGAATCGATCTGATTTGCTACTTCTGGATGAACCCAGTTCTTATCTTGATCAAGACCGGGCAGCTGTGCTCAAGACCTACTTGCATGAGTCTCAACTTGCAGGAAAAACAATTTTGCATGTCACGCAATACCCCTCTGAGGTCAAGTGGGGAACCCATCTCATTGATTTGAATCAAAGTGATGTGAAAGTCGTTACCTTGTGATTCACTTAATTCCAGCTTTAAAAATGAGTTACCCTGGAGAGGGCACTTTTACGCTGGATACTCCAGAGATGTTGCTTGGTGAAATGGGTTACACCTGTATTATTGGCAAGAACGGTAGCGGAAAAAGCAGTTTTGGCGAAGCACTCTCAATTCAGGGCCACGCAGCTGGCGACAAAAAATGGCACTATTTGCCTCAATATCTGGAACGATTCCTCTTTGCAGAAAATCTGGTGGATCAACTGAACAATCTACTTTCGCAAGAGATTGACCGCCCATGCTTGAAGGAACTTTTGCAGGAAATGGGATTTTCAGACCCTGAGGGTATGCTGGAGTTTCCGTTTTTACTGCTCAGCGGGGGAGAACGCCGCCGCATGGCCCTGGTATGCGTTTTTTATATAAAGCCTAAATTCCTGATTCTGGATGAACCAGAGATTGGTGTAACCGCAAAAGAAAACATGGTGCTTCTTTCAAAAATAAATAATTTGCAGGCCATAAACGGGAGAATCGTCGTGATATCTCACAACTATGAATTTGTGAAGGCATCGACTGATCTTATTTGCCTGAGAAATGGTAGATTGGGCAGATTCGGAGCCACACAAGCATTGCTGTCTGATTCGGATTTTAACATAAAGGATTATGGTGTCAGGTTTGAAGCTATCAACAGATAAACTGGAGGGTATGAGAAAGCTCCTCACAGCGGCAAATCTTACATCTATTGCCCGCGCTTTTATGCTATTCCCTCTGGTTTACCTCCTCAATAGGTGGAATGGAGAGTTAGTAGATTTCCCCATGTGGGCGGTTTTCTGGATCGTCATGGCCATGTTTTCCGACTATCTGGATGGCTGGTTTGCCCGTTCCTACCACGAGGTGAGTCGTTTTGGGAAGTTTTTAGATCCGCTGGCCGATAAAATAGTCCTCTTTGGTGTCCTCTTTTTTGCAAAACCAATTTCAGAGGTCATCCCAGGCTGGTTTGTCGCCTTTACGGTTTTGAGAGAAATTCTCATTTTTGGGCTGGGGTATTTCGTAAGTAAGGATTCAAAAAGAGACATGCAGGCCAATCGAACAGGTAAGTGGTCAATTTTTCTCACCAGTATAACTTTCATTTTGATAATATTTAAGCTCAAGCCTTGGTCTGATTATCTTCTCTATACCAGTGTCGTCGTTGGAGCTATCTCGCTTATACTTTACTTGAAGCGATACTACCATTTATATCAAGTTGACGTGAAACCGCAAGCTTAGTCCCTGACTCAATTAACCACTCACTAAAAGCACCTATACATGATATTTTCTACTGCATTTAATCGATTAAAACAGGGATTGAGCCGCTCCAGGACTCAATTCAACAATCGTATAAGCAAACTGTTTACCGGTTCGGTTCCATTGACTGAAGACATGATCGAGCAAATAGAGGAGACCCTCATATCGGCAGATATCGGTATTGATCTCTCGCTTGAAATTATTGCGGATCTACGTAAGAACTTTCCTCTGGATCAAATCGTAGAAATGGGCCGTGTGGTAGAATTTCTAAAGTCTGATCTTATGCGGCGGATGGCTGTGAAGCCGGGGGAAGAATTAGTCTCGGAAAAACCGCATGTGATTCTGGTCGTCGGTGTCAATGGTACGGGAAAGACCACATCCATTGGTAAACTGGCGCATTATTATGGGAGCCAGGGGAAAAAAGTAATGCTGGTGGCAGGGGATACATTCAGAGCTGCTGCGATTGAACAGCTTGCTGTATGGGCAGATCGTAGTGGTGCGGAACTTATCAAAAAGGCGGCCGCAGATCCCAGCGGCGTTGTCTATGATGCACTCCAAAGTGCCAGACAAAGAGGCTTTGATGTGGTTATCATTGATACAGCGGGACGACTACATACCCAGAAAAACCTCATGATTGAATTGGATAAAATTCAACGCGTGGTCAAGAAAGTTATCCCCACAGCACCTCATGAAACTGTTTTAACCATTGATGCGACCACAGGACAAAATGCCCTCGTTCAAGCTCGACAATTTTCCAAAGTGACGCCAGTAGACCACCTCTTTTTGACAAAATTGGATGGGACTGCCAAGGGTGGTATTGCAATAGCTATTCATCACAACCTGGATATCCCCGTAAAATATATTGGTATCGGAGAGCAAATCGAAGATATCCAGGAATTTGATGCCAAAAGCTATATTGAAGCCCTGTTTGAAGTACGTGAATCCGTTAGATAGCTCTCGCAAAGTTCGCAGCGGCGCAGAGAAATATTAATAATTAAAAAATACACTGCACTGATCCATGGGGAGTCAAACAAGCTGTTCCAGACGCACGAAAACGACATTGCCAAAATGATACGCGATCTAAGTATTACTAAGGCTTATGGGAATAGGACTCGAATTCCCTGGTAGCCTACAAACACTATGTGTGAAGCATTGAAAAGAGCGAAGGTCAAAAAGAATTAATGATGACATGGAGCAATCTATCGTAAGCTTTGCGTCTCAGCGCCCCTGCGAGAGGATATTGTAGCTTCTTTTTGAGAGAAATAAAATGATTTCAGTAAGAATAAATAAAAAAGTGCATATCATCAGTCTTGGTTGTGTCAAGAATACTGTCGATAGTGAAATAATAGCCGGTGGATTAGAGGCGGCTGGGATCGATTTGGTTGATGATCCCAACGAGGCAAACACTATCCTGATTAATACATGTGGTTTTATTGGTGATGCCAAACAGGAATCTGTAGAGGTCATCCTGGAGACTGCTTTGTTAAAGACGAGTGGAAAACTTGAAGAACTTCTTGTAGCAGGCTGTCTGTCAGCACGTTACAAGAATGAATTAACAAAAGAAATGCCAGAAGTGGATCGATTTTTTGTCACCGAGGATTTTAGAAAAATCTTTGATCACATTGCCTCGAAACCTCACCTGGCTGATGATCCGGATCATCGCCGAAAGCTTTTGACCCCAAGACACTATGCCTATCTCAAAATCAGTGAAGGCTGCGATAATGTCTGTAGTTTTTGTGCAATTCCGCTGATGCGCGGGAAGCAGCGCAGTCGGGATATGGAGAGCTTGGTCAGGGAAGCAAACGCTCTGGTTGCGAGAGGGGTGAAAGAGATGATGGTTATTGCCCAGGACAGCACCACCTATGGCTGGGATCTCAAACCCAAACGCTATCTCCATGAACTGCTGCAGGAATTGGAGCAGGTGGAAGGTCTGGAATGGATTCGCCTGCACTACGCCCATCCTTCCCATTTTTCCAGGAAACTGATTCCAATCTTCAAAAACGCCAAAAAGCTGGTTCCTTACCTGGATATTCCTGTGCAACACGCCTCCTCCACAATGCTCACGGCTATGAAACGCGGTTTAGATGCAGCGGGCTTACGAAAATTATTGCTTAACCTGCGGGCAGAGATCCCAAATTTAAAACTTCGAACCTCGGTTATCGTCGGATTTCCAGGGGAGACGCAAGCCGATTTTGATGAACTGCTTGATTTTCTGGAAGAAATTGAATTCGATCGTCTCGGTGTGTTCATGTATTCAGCAGAAGAAGACACCAGTGGGGCTCAATTGTTGGATGATGTCCCTGAGGAAGTCAAAGTTCAACGTATGGATGCAGTCATGGCTCTTCAGCACAGTATCTCATTCAATAAAAATCAAGCCCTCATTGGTGAAGAGCTGGATATTATTGTGGATGGTCCAGATCCTGATGATGTAGGGCAAATGTTAGGTCGGACGATTTGGGATGCACCAGAAATTGATCAGCAAGTTATTATTCGTGGTCACTATGAACCTGGTTCCATCGTAAAACTGAGAATTGAGGATGCCGGTCCTTATGAGCTGTATGCATCTGGGATTCAGAATGATATCATTCCCTTAAAATCTGTCCATTAGGCTCATCTACTCCTGTCAATATCCGGGTTCCCTGAAGGAGACTGGATGAATTCATACTGGCAAAACAGACCTGAATGGCTTATATATTTGCAAATCATAACAATTACACAGGATTAAAAATGACTGACAAAAAACCTAAAATAATATATCTCATAGATGGCTCAGCCCTGGTCTATCGCTCACATTTCGCCTTTATCCGTAATCCCCTGATCAACTCAAAAGGCCAGTTGGTTAGTGCCATCTATGGATTTATGAACGCCATGCTCAGATTGATGAGCAGAGAACAGCCTGAATACCTGGCAGTGGTCATGGACACCAAGGAAAAGACCTTCCGACATATTCAATATCCAGATTATAAAGCTACACGGGAAAAAATGCCGGATGAACTGGCAGCCCAGTTGCCGGTCATCGATGATATCGTTACAAAACTGAATATTCCGTATCTGAAACGGGAGGGATTTGAAGCTGATGATATTATTGGGACCCTTTCAAAATTAGCTGCCAAGGAAGGTTTTGAAGTAAAAATTCTTTCCGGCGATAAAGATTTTGCCCAATTGGTGAATGATCAAGTGCAAATCGTCAATCCCAAAGACAACCAGGTGTGGACAGCCAGCTATGTTGAAGAAAAATGGGGTGTTCCGCCTGAGAAAATTATAGATCTGCTGGGCCTCATGGGTGATGCTTCAGATAATGTTCCAGGTGTCCCCGGTGTGGGTCCTAAGACCGCAGTAAAATTGATCCAGGAGCATGGCAGTATCCTTGAGATTTACGAGCATCTTGAGGAAATAAGTAATCCAAAATTAAGACTCAAACTTGAGGAAAATCGGGAAAAAGCGCTGCTCTCAAGGGAATTGGTGACTATTAAAACGGATATGGAATCCATGCCCTCCTGGGAAGAGATCCGGATTGAATCCATGGATATTGACGCAGCTCGCAGTATTTTTCAGGAATTTGAACTCTTCAATTTGATGAAACCCCTGGATGATGTCCGGGTTTTGTATTCAGATGGGACACAGATACCTAGACCTGAGCGCAACAGACAATACAGTGTTGTGAAGCATATTCCTGAGCTTATCGACTTGGTGGAGGAGCTCAAGAAACACAAGATGGTTGCATTTGATCTGGAGACAACCAGCCTGGATGTATTAACAACTGAAATTGTCGGTCTGTCATTCTCCTGGGAAGCTAACAAGGCTGTGTATATTGCTGTTAAATATCCGAACCCACCTGATGGATCATTCAGCCAGGAGGATACACATACGGTGTTGCGCGAATTGAAGCCTTTCTGGGATTCAGAGACAATCCTTAAAACGGGTCACAACCTGAAGTTTGATCTCTCTGTTTTGAAGAGTTATGGCATAGAGGTGAAGGGAGTTGGTTTTGATTCACAAATAGCGGGTTATCTGGTCAATCCCGGTGGGCGTGGCTATGGCATGAATGATCTCAGTGTTCAGTATCTTGGAATCGATCCCATTCATATTGAGGAGCTTATTGGCAAAGGCAAAGATCAAATCACCATGGATATGGTCAGCCTTGATGTGATCAGTGAATACGCCGCTGAAGATGCTGATATTTCTTTTCAGCTCTATGAAATCTTGTCTGAAAAGATTGAGCAGGATGATCTTGGCTCTGTTTTACACGATATTGATCTGCCCCTCATGCCTGTACTCCTGGAAATGGAGCGCAAGGGCACTTTTGTTGATGCCAAAATATTGGATGAAATGTCCGAAGGCTTCGGCAAAGAACTGGAGCGGCTGGAAAAGGCAATTTATGAGGAGGCTGGTGAAGAATTTAATGTAGCCTCGCCAGCACAGGTTGCTCAGATTCTGTTTGAGAAAAAGGGGATCAAACCGATCCGGAAAACCAAGACAGGCTATTCGACTGATGTGAATGTGCTGCAGATACTAGCCAGAGAGCACGCCATTCCCAGATACATGTTGGATTACCGACAGATAGCCAAGTTAAAATCCACATATACAGATACCTTACCTTTGCTCATTCACAAAAAAACGGGTCGTATTCATTCAAATTTTAACCAGACCATTGCTGCAACGGGTCGATTAAGTTCAACCAATCCTAATTTCCAGAATATTCCTGTACGCACAGAACTGGGTCGTGATATTCGAAAAGCCTTTCGGCCTCAGGATCCGGGTTGGAAAATCCTGGCGGCTGATTATTCTCAAATTGAGTTAAGACTCATGGCGCAATATTCCAGGGATGAGCGGCTCATTGAAGCCTTCAAAAATGGTGAGGATATTCATACAGCAACAGCAGCGCATGTGTTTGGGACCGATCTTTTTGGTGTGAATCCTGATCAACGCCGTCGAGCCAAAGTGGTCAATTTTGGGATTATGTATGGTGCAGGTCCGTTTAGAATGTCAAATGAACTGGATATTTCCAGATCTGAGGCAGCTGAATTGATCAGTAACTATTTCGCCACGTATCCAGGAATCAGAAATTATCTCGATGAGACCATTGCTTTTGCCCGGGAGCACAAGTTTGTCCAGACTTTATTCGGCAGGAAACGACCGGTTCCGGACATTGATGCTTCCAATCGGATGAGCAGGGAAGGGGCTGAGAGAATTGCCACCAACATGCCCATTCAGGGTACTGCAGCTGATATCATCAAAAAAGCCATGATTCTGGTCCACAATCGGATACAGGCGGCAGGTTTGGATACAAAAATGATCTTACAAGTTCATGATGAATTGGTTTTTGAAGTACCTGAGGAAGAAGTGGACCAGATTACTGTTTTGGTGCGAGAGACTATGGAAAATGCTGTTCAATTGGATATTCCGCTCACTGTTGATATCGGTATTGGGGACAATTGGTTGGAGGCTCACTAGTATATCAGAAAAAATCCTCCACAATAAAATGGAGAAATGGTGAATAAATCGCAATCATTGGGCTTAATTAAGCAGCGTTGCACTTAGGAATTATTTTTGATATAGTTAATAAATAAATGGTATTAACTAACCACATAGATATATTGGCATCGAAATTGCAAAATCAATTGATGTTAAATCTTTGAGAATGTATACTGGTATGGGGGCATATGAAGACCGTATGCTTTGCAAAAAAAAGTGTGTCCCGCATAAAAATTAAGTACATTGGAAATGCTCAAATACTATAATTGTTTCTTGGGAGAGTTGACTGTTATGCAGTTGAACTTTCAATTGAAAAATTACACTTGAGGGTCATTATATGAGAAAAGCGAGTCTATTTCTTGTCATGCTAGTTACTACATCCTTAACGATGGCTGCAACCACTGGTAAAATTTCTGGTATGGTTAGCGAAAAAAGCACTGGCGAACCCATGATTGGGGTGAATATCATTGTCGAAGGGACCAGCCTTGGGGCTGTCACAAATATTAAAGGTTATTATGTCATTTTGAATGTTCCTCCAGGTTTTCATGAACTGAGAGCCAGTATGATTGGATATTCCCAGTATACCATAAAAGAGATTCGGGTTGAGATTGATCGTACTCAAAATATCAATATCGAAATGGCTGATCAAATCCTCGAGGGTGAATCTGTTATAATAACTGCTAAACGCAAAGTCATTAAAATGGATGTGGCAGCCAGTCAGCGCAGTGTGACTGCTGAAGGTATTGAAGAATTGCCAGTAACCAGTATATCTGAAGTGCTGACACTTCAGGCTGGTGTGAGTGGGTTTTCTGTCAGGGGTGGTGGTAGCGATGAAACCTCATTGATGATTGATGGGATCGAGCTGAAAGATGAGCGTACTAATCAACCCATTACTGGAATCCCCCTTAGCGCTGTCCAGGAAATATCAGTTCAAACGGGTGGCTTTAGCGCTGAATATGGAAATGTTCGTTCAGGTGTTGTCAATGTGGTAACCAAGGACGGCAGTGGCGGCTATAGCGGTACTCTCACAATTAAGCACAGTGCGGCTGAGCCAAAACATTTTGGCATATCACCTTATGATAAAGATTCATTTTACCTGCGTCCCTATCTGGATGAGGCCGTGGCCTGGACCGGAACGGAGAATGGTGAAACATACACTGATGCTAATAATAATGGTTATTGGGATGAAGGTGAATCCTATACAGATATTAATCAAGATGGCTCTTATACCTCCTGGGATAAATACATTCAGCGTCAATATCCAAGTTTTAATGGTTGGAACGCAGTTTCTGAATCTTCCCTGGCTAATGATGACCCTAGTGACGATCTAACCCCTTCAGGAGCAAAACGGCTTTATGAATGGCAATATCGCAAAGCAGGAAATATTGTTAATCCTGATATCAATATTGATGGTGGTTTCGGCGGTCCGGTTCCCTTGATTGGCGACCAACTGGGAAATCTCAGATTTTACCTGTCTTATCGACAGGAAAAATCTGAGTATCTCTTTCCCGTGTCCGAAACTGGCACACTTTCAAAGACAACCTTGCTTCGTATGACTTCTGATGTATCAAAAACACAAAAATTGAATTTTACATATATGGCTGGAAGTCTCAATGCCACGACTTCATCAAGAGGTGGACTTACCAGCTATTTGTCATCGGTGTCCAGTCTTGCTTCACAGGTCGACCGTGCTGGCTTTACCATGCCCTGGAGACTGTATTCCAACGAATATTGGGCTCCTACAGAGGTAAGGCATTCAACCTACTCTGCAAAATTCACCCATCTTCTTAGCTCTGCTTCGTATTATGAAGTAATCGTAAAACATATCCAGAAGCGCTACGATACTGGTCCAGGTGCTGCCCGCGACACGTCTCAGATTTATGAAATATTCCCAGGCTATTTTGTAGATGAAGGTCCTGTGGGCTTTTATGGAACTCCTGTGAGTACGGTAGACGGAAATATGAACATGGGTGGAGCTGTGAGCACCTCTCGTGATCAGAGCGTCGTGAAAACAACTTCGCTAGGTGTCGATTATGTGAATCAGGTAAATCAAAATAATCAGGTGAAAGCTGGTTTCGATTTTGTCTATGACAACCTGGAGATGGAATTTGGTTCTCTTAATTACTTCTTGCCTGAAGGGAATTATTGGACCAGGATGTTCTACAACCCCTACCGGTTAACAGCTTACATACAGGATAAAATGGAATTTGAAGGTTTTATCGCTTCCCTGGGGCTCAATGCTGAACTGATCAGCCCCAATGCCTCCTGGTATGATGTGGATCCCTATGATGGCAGCTTTTATTCATCGGGATACAGTGAATCCACCGAAGACAGTTTTGAAAAGAAAGATATTGCAGCAAGATTGTATCTAAGTCCTAGATTGTCCATTTCCCATCCCATAACCGTCAATTCAAAATTGTATTTCAATTATGGACATTATCGACAAGTGCCTACCGCCGAGAGTTTATTCAGGATTCAACGGAAAGCCGTGCTCAATTCAAATCTCGATATTGAGGATCTGACCCAATTATCAGTGATTGGAGATCCAACGCTGGATCAGGCCAAAACTATTTCATACGAACTTGGATATGATCATGCGTTATTTGACACTTATCTGCTCCACCTGGCTGCCTATTATAAAGATATCTCGGATCAGCAGGATTGGACAAATTATATCAGTGCTAATGGACAGGTGAACTATAGTCAACTCACGGCAAATAGCTATGAAGATATCCGCGGATTTGAGGCGGATATCTCCAAGATGATTGGTGATTGGCTCACTGGAAATGTAAATTTTGAATATCGTGTGAACACATCCGGATATTTTGGAATTAAGTCATATTATCAAAATCCCAGTGAGCAGCGAGATTATTTGAGAGATAATACAGTTCAAAGCAAACCTCGACCAACTCCCAGGGTTAAATCCGTGATCGATTTGCACACGCCAAAAAGCTTAGGTCCGACCTTGTTAGGGCAAAAGCCCTTTTCAGAATGGCATTTGAATATCTTGAGTAGTTGGCGAGCCGGCTCCTGGTTCACCTACAACCCCAATGGTATTGGGGGTATTGCCTATAATTTTAGATGGCAGGATGCAAAATCGGTTGATTTGAAAATTTCGAAAATATTCTCTGCGGGAAATATGCGTGTAAAGTTTTTCGCCGATATAAACAATGCCCTGAATTTTAAAACATTCAGTGGTTACGGTTTTGAAGACATTCACGACTATGACTTTTATCTGAGCTCTTTGCTGCTTCCGGAAAACAAGCTTGAAGCCATCGGACAGCCAATTCTACCTGGTCTTGCACATGCTGACAATCCTGGAGACGTCAGGCCTGATGATGTTGGTTACGTTCCCATTGAGTGGATCGGAGATGTAAATAAAATCGATGCAAATAACAGAAGTGAGCTGGCAATTTATTATGATGCCGCCTCGGAGAGTTATTTGCAATACGATCACAACACTGGTTGGGGAGAGGTTGCCCCTGCCTATCTAGATAAAGTTGTTGAAGACAAAGCATACATTGACATGCCGAACCAGAGCTCATTCATATTCCTCTCACCCCGGGATATTTTTCTGGGCATCAATATTTCTTATGATTTCTAAAGGCTGGCAGATACACGGATAAGGAAAACACATTTATGGTAAACAATAGAATGAAAAGTAAAATTCATGCGCATGCCCTAGTCTTTTTGATGGCTATTGGTTTTGTGATGAATATAGTATCTGCTGCTGAAAGCAAGTGGATTGCTGTTGGCAATTTGCATAACTGGTATTCTGAAGAAGGTTGTGAGGTCGAGGTTGGCCGTACGGGACAGATAAGAGATCAACAGGATGGATTGCGCTGGCCAGCACAATACAGCTATCAGGATGCACAGGCAGCCAAAGCGCTTTGGATTGGAACAACTGACTTTATCGATCCCCAGGTTAACGTGAACTATGACTTTAAGGTCGCCCATATTGGTCCGCGTGGACCTGTGGATACCAAAACAGAGATACTTATCCAAAAATTTAAAATGTATGGGAAATATGATCATCCTGGTGTTTTCGTGGATGGTGATCCTGCCAGTATTCTGCAATATCTTGATATTGTCGATAGCGTTGATGCTACTATGAAGGAAGATCGCAGAATTGAAAACGTGGTTAACACCTCAGTGGGAATCACCATGACTCGCACCATCCGTGGCTTTTCAAACCAATATCACGATAATTATCATGTCGTTGATTATGTTTTTGAGAATACCGGTATTTATAGTTCATCAGGAGCAACTTTTAATGAAGCATTAACTGGCGTTTATTTCGCTATGCAGTACCGCTACGCTCCTACACGCGAAAGTGGTCCATATGGTGCCGGTGGTTATTGGGCTCCTCAAAATACTGCCTGGGGCGCCAACACAGTCAATGAAGTGATTGGTGAAATCCCGGCAGACAATGAGATGCGGGCGGCCTATTCCTGGCATGGTTTACATTCAAAATCAACTGATGGTCATGACAATATTGGTTCACCATATTATGGAACTGGTGGAGATGGTCACTTGAGTGCCCAGCAATTTGTTGGTGTAGTCACACTTCACGCCGATAAATCAACCACCGATCCAAGCGATGATGTTTATCAACCCTCAACAACATTATATACCGGCTCTGATCAGCCCATTACCCAAAGCAATGATCAATTTAATCCCGTAAAAATGCAGGAACGCTACCTGCATATGGCAGCTGGTCATCCTGCCATATCACAGGCTGAAGATATCGGAAGTGGTTATGCGGACACCTGGGGCACTGACGCAGGCGGATATTCGCAGTTTATTGCTTATGGTCCCTATGATATAGCACCCGGAGAAAAAATTCATATTGTTATTGCTGAGGGTGCTGCAGGCATAAACCGGGAAATGTGTTATGAGGTTGGAGGCAACTGGTTTGATGGTAATGTTGCGATTGGGGAGCTTCTTAATCCTGATGGAAGTGCTCCTGCTGATAAAGATGAATACAAAGATAAATGGGTGTTTACTGGAGAAGATTCGCTTATGCAAACATTTCGCCGCGCTCATGACACCTACGAAGCTGATTATGCAGTACCTGAACCACCTCCTCCACCTGAAATGTTTACTGTTACATCTGGTGGTGATCGGATAGGACTATCCTGGGCTTCCAATGCCGAGGTACATCCCGGTTTTAGGGGATATAAAATTTACAGGGCTATGCATAAACCTGATACCAGCTATGAAGAGATCTTTTCCTGCGATGTGACCAACCTGACTAACGAGTTTGCGGATGTTAAAGCCAAACGTGGATTTAAATATTTCTATTATATCGTCTCTTATGATGATGGGAATAGCAATCAGGTTGCTCCTGGAGCCCCACTGTACAGCAGTAAATTCTACACGATGACAAATATAGGGGCATCTCTTAAGCGACCAGCCGGATCACTTGATCGAATTAGAGTGGTTCCCAATCCATTCAATATTGCATCTAAATCATTGCAGTTTAGTAAGTCTGGAGAAGATCGTCTCTACTTTTATGACATTCCGGGTGTGTGTACGATTCGCATATACACTGAGCGGGGAGATTTGATAAAAACAATTGAACATACCGATAATAGCGGTGATGAATCCTGGGACTCAGTCACCGAATACAGGCAGGTGGTGGTCAGTGGCATCTACATAGCCCACTTTGAACAACCGGATGGGCAATCCACCTTCCGAAAATTTATTGTTATCCGATAAGGGGTTTTCAAATGATAAAAAGCATATTCATACTATTTAAACGTCCCCTGCTTGGGATCTTTTTCATCCTCCCAATTTTCGGTTTACAACATTGCGAACTCTATCAGGAGGAAACCTATGTACTGAATGATTCAGAACAAGCTGCATGCGAGCTTCTTAACGATACACTCTGGGTGAATCTCTATGGGGCAGATTTGAGGCCGCTGGGGCCAGACTGGTTCGGTCAGGATATTGGCGCAGCTCTCGCTGCAACAGAACGAATCGGATCATCCTGGTTCGATGACGATTTTATAATTGAACCGGATGTCTATGTATTTATCGATGGAACTGATACGTTAGCTGCATTGCGTTTTCTGTCATTGACATACGATGAAAATACTATGGTTGTGGACAGCATTAAACTCGTTTATAAATATAATCCTCTAGGTGCTGCCAATTTGACCGGTTTGGATCTGGATACCTTGATGATTATCGGATCGGAAACCACACCTTTTTATCTGAATTTTTCACAAGGTTCCGTGGGCGCAGGTGATGCCTGGCAGATATCCTTTCATGGTGCTATTGTTTTACAATCTTCAACGACAAGGGTTCATCGCGTGGAAGACAGCAGCTTAGCCAATGTAATCCTGGCACCTACTAAAGATTATCTTAGCGATGGCTTGGGATTTAGCTTGGCCATCGAAACTTTAAGGTCAGACTCAGTTTATTTGGAATATCCAGATTCCCTTATGCACATAGAACTGGAAAGTGCGAACGATGCGGGGTATCTATTATGGGACCGCAATACAATGGGAAGTGCTGAAGTATCTTTCAATACAAACTCGTACATGTCAATATCCATATGGAGCGCCGTAGGTGAGCGACAGACCCCTCTAGACAACAGTATTACCATGGAACTGATTGCATACTGTCCCGAGGTGAAAACCATGACCCGCTTCGCTCTGGATGCAGAGGAATATTTGATACAGTTTCTACCGAATGAAGCCATGCTATCTCAGAATTTCCATTTGGCACTTTTGGAGGGCAATTAAGATGAGAAGGTCTAGAAGGTTCCGCATGAAAAAGATTTACGTGTTCGTCCTCATCCTGTGTTTAGGCTTTTCAGCAACATTCGGCCAAATCAAGTTAGCCCAGTCTGGTGGTCAGTTTCTAAGTGTAGACTCTGATGCGAAGGCGGGTGGTATGGCTGGTGCATTGACAACTGTGGAAATGCAATCCGCCTCAGTGTTCTTTAACCCTGCTGGAATGGCACGCATGAAAGAAGCGATCAACTTCATGGCCAGTCAAAACCAATGGTTTGCTGACATCAAATATAATTCCCTTTCTGTAGCCTATAAACCCGGAGATGGCAATCTTGGCGTTCTCGCTTTATCCTATATAGGTGTTGACTACGGCGATATTCAGGGCACGCAGCGCTGGGATAATGATCAGGGTTATGTAGATACCGAAATTTTAAGACCCTCAGCCTATGCAGCAGGTATCGGCTATGCTAAAGCGCTCAACGATAAATTCTCAGTGGGTGGACATTTTAAATATGTGGGCTTGAATTATGGCAAGAGTGTTTATCCGGATGAAACAGGGCTCGCTGATACAGTTAAATCTAATCTTGCCTTTGCTAATGCTGTCGATTTTGGAACAATATACAAAACCGGTTGGAATAGTCTCGCATTTGGCATGTCCGTGAGAAATTTTTCCAATGAAGTCATCTTTGAGAAAGAGGGTTTCCAATTACCGCTTGCTTTCACCCTGGGGATTTCGATGGACATCTTTGATTTGAAACGGGCAGCGATGAAAAAGCAGCAGATGCTTTTAAGCATCGATGCACTTCACTATCGCTCCCACGCGGAACAAATACGGATCGGTTTGGAATACAAACCCATTGATATGCTGTCGTTGAGAGCGGGCTATCGCTCGGCAAACGATGAAAATGACCTCTCCTTTGGGCTGGGTATTCAGCAATTTGGAGTTGTATTTGATTACGCCTACGAGGCTTTTGGTCGCCTGGGCGATGTTCAACGCATGACAGTGAGATTTTCACTTTAAGGGAAATCATGTCACCTATGAAGAAAAGGCTTTGCTTCCTGACATTTTGCATCATGGTGCTAACATCAGTATCCTATGCCTCCACAACCGGAAAAATCAGTGGACGTATCACAGATATTGAATCCGGGGAAGCTCTTGTGGGCGTTAATATAATCGTGACAGATATGGGTATTGGTGCTGCCAGCGATCTGAGTGGCTATTATTCCATCCTGAATGTCCGACCTGGAAAACATCGAATCCAAGCTTCAATTATTGGTTATACCGGTGCGGTGATGGAAAATATTGAGGTCGTTATCGGACTCACCTCCAATATCGATATTCAGCTTTCACCTGAAGTGTTAGGAATGCAGTCCATCACCGTGATCGTTGAAAGACCAATCGTCCGGAGAGACCTCTCCGGAAGCCAACTGAATGTCAATTCAGAATCCATTGAACAATTGCCCATTTCATCCGTTGCATCTATCCTCGGTGTCCAAGCTGGTGTGGAAAACATGGAAGTGCGAGGCGGTAGTATTTATCAAACTGCAGTTATGATGGATGGATTTCTACTGAGTGACAGCCGGTCCAATGCACCAGTGACCACCATTAGTCTAAGCTCTGTAGAAGAAATTCAGGTTCAGTCAGGTGGATTTAATGCAGAATATGGAAATATCCGGTCCGGAATTGTCAATGTTATCACCGCTGAGGGATCCGCAGATCATTACAAAGGCTCCTTATATTATCAGGTCAGTCCTGCAGCACCCAAACATTACGGGATTTCACCCTATGATAAGAGTTCCTATTTTCTGAGACCCTACCTGGATGATACAGTCGCCTGGAGTGGCACGGATAATGGAAGCTGGGATGAATACACACGACGACAGTATGCAACCTTTGCGGGTTGGAATGAGCGCAATAATCCTCTGGCGGGAATGACGTCCACCGCCGCTCAACAGCAGTGGATTTGGGAGCATCGCAGGTCGGGGGACATCACCAAGCCAGACCATACACTGGATATGGGTTTTGGAGGTCCAATACCCGGGCTTTCTTCCCTACGCTTTTTCATTTCCTTCCGTGAAGAGAAGGAAATGTTCGTTATTCCACTCTCTCGGGATGGATATAGCTCCAATTCTACGCGCTTAAAACTCAACTATGAGATTAGTCCTCACCAAAAACTAGTCGCAAATCTGCTATATGCTGAGGAACACTCTGTGAATGAGGCGAACTGGACGACCGTCCCAGAGGGCAATCTCCTCAGGGGCAGTTACAACGTTGCAAATCTAGCCACGGACGCTGTTCTGTTCACACCTGGATATTTCAGTCCCTATTCGATTTATCGCGGTAGGGTGGATTTGAGCTATAATCACATGTTGAGCAGTGATTCCTATTTTGAAATCATTGCTCAGTATGGACGTACCCAGTACCGAACTTTTGAGCTGGAATATAGAGACACAACAAAGATTGAGATCTTCCCGGACTTTTATGATGATGAAGCTCCTTATGGATACAATTCGGCCGATTGGATGAATCTGGGGCGCGATACCAGCCGCACAAACTCCTTCCTGTTGAAAAGTGACTACACCGCCCAGATCAATGAGAATAACCAGCTGAAAATGGGCTTGCAAATGACCCTGTATGATTTTCAGGTACGCTCTTATACGGAAAGTGATAAGGATACTTGGACCAGGAACATGAGTTACGACGTTTCGCCGTCACGGTTTAGTGCCTACATCCAGGATAAACTGGAATATGAGGGCTTTATTGCAAATTTAGGACTCCGTGGTGAGTACTCAGCCTCCAATACTGATGTGTATCTTCTGGATGCTTTTGATGAGCTATTTCAACAGGGAGTTGGTAGCTCCTTGGAGGAGTTGGCTGATAAGAAACCGGCTCAATCAAACCTTACTCTGGCACCGCGGTTGGGCGTGTCTCATCCCATCACGGATCATTCAAAGCTTTACTTTAACTATGGTCATTTTTACTCCGAAGCACGATCAACCTACCGATTCAGGATTCAACGTGAATCCAATGGTTTGGTTACTGATTTGGGAAATCCGGAATTGGATCAGGAGAAGACAGTTGCCTATGAATTGGGTTATTCCCATGGTTTTAACAATGTAGTTCTCCTGGATTTGGCAGCGTATTACAAGGACATCACCAATCAGTCAGGCTGGGTCATTTATCGAAATGCCAATGGTTCTGTTAATTATCGCAAAGCACAAAGCAATAATTACCAGGATATCCGTGGGTTTGAAGTGACCCTTAGCAAACCTAAAGGCCGATTTATTAGTGGATTTATTAACTATACCTATATGGTAAAGACGAGTGGGTATTTTGGTCTTTTGCGCTATTATCAGAATCCGCAGGAACAGCGGGATTACGAACAGGTGAATGTCAAGGATGACCGACCACGGCCGCAACCTTATTTTAGAGCAAATATCGCTTTCCGTACGCCTTCAACATTTGGTCCCAAAGTTCTGAGCATAAACCCCTTGGGCGGATTCACACTGAGTTTTCTTGGGGATTACAAAACGGGAAGCCAATTCAACCTGTCCAGTCTCCTTTTTATTGACGAATACGTACAATGGGCACCTCGCTGGAATGTGGACCTTCGCCTGCAGAAATCTCTGGCTCTGGGTGACAGGAATCTTGAATTATTCTGTGATGTTGCCAATGTGTTCGATAAAAAATATTTGCGCTATAGTGGGTTCTCAGATCAGTTTGATTATATCGACTATCTTCAGTCACTGCATTTTTCATTTGAAGAAGACATTGAGGCGGGTGACGATTATGTTGGAGTGTATCGGGATGACGATGTGGACTATGATCCCATGGTGGCAAACCCGGACAATGACCCGGATATTGACTTGGAGAATGAGCGTCGCAGGGATACACGATCCTATATTGATATGCCCAATTATCGCTCGCTAACCTTTTTGGATCCTCGCAAATTCACCATTGGTATGAGGTTTAAATTCTGATGAAGATCCGTCGTAGTATCATCGCAATTTTGAGCTTTGTCCTTTTACTTGGATTGTCCATGGTTCAAGGTCAGGTCGATGCATCCCTGAAACGTTATGTTCGTATTGGTAGTCTCCAGAGTCAATTCTCTGCCTATGGATCTGAGAGAGGCTGGAATAACAGCTATTACGAAGGTATGATCTGGCCAGCTGACTATCGGTTCCAGGATAATGCCGTCATCAAACGTGCATGGGCAGCTTCTCGAGATTTTAAAGATAAGAATGGTGCCTTTTGGTCCAGATATGGTGTGTATTACACCCAGGATGCTGAGGGCATCGGTCTATTTCCAATGGAGCTGACCCAAACCAGTCGTTTCCAACCCCCTAATGTCTATGTGGATGGCAATGATCTCGGAGTCATCTTTGCTGGTGAGATAGATGCCATCGACCCAGATCAGCTTGCAGACAGAATTATCACAAATATTGTGAATTCTTCCATGGGTTTGACTATGACCCGCAAAATTTACGCTTTCAGTCAGCAATATCATGACAACTACTTCATTAAAGAATTTACCTTCACCAATACTGGCAATGCCGATTGGGATGCAGATATAGAACTCACAGATTCTTTGCTCGGTGTAAGGATTGGCTGGGGAACACGCTATTCAATGGGTCGAGAAGCCAACTGGACCATCGGTGATGGACAGAGTTGGGGTAAACACACATGGGTTACACGCCGTGGAGAGGATTATTCACTTCACTATCAAGAAGCAATTACGCCTGATAATCCCATTGTAGATTGGCTCCGGGCAGGTTTCTCTTGGGCTGGACAAGGGGAAAAGAATACCTTCGATAATATTGGCGGTCCAGATCTAACAGCTACGGGCAGATTGACATCCCCGCATCATACGGGTTCTGTTGTTCTCCATGTGGATCGATCGGCACTGGATCCTGAAGATTGGATTGCCCAACCTGTATTCCTTGGTTGGCATGCCGGTGATACCTATCCAAAAATAGGTGATCAACGAATCGAGAATGTTGATGCCATGAGTGATCTCTATGAAATGCTTTCGGGCCATCCTTTTGGCGGGTCGAACATGGGGGATACAACTCGGATGGATGAAGTTTTTACAGGTGGTGATATCACGGATCCATTTGATCCCTGGAAGGCACACAACGATGGCGGAGGCACCAATGTCATGATGACCTATGGTCCCTTCGATCTGGCACTCGGCGAGAGTATTCATATTGTGGAAGCAGAGGGTATAAACGGCTTGAGTCGGGAAATGTGCCGAGTGATTGGAGAGCGTTGGCAGCAGGCCTACAATACACCCGGAGATAATGGACCCTTTACATTGCCTGATGGAAACGAGACCACTGATATGAATGTCTTTAAAAACAGTTGGGTATATACAGGCAAAGATTCAATAATGCTTACTTTTGGCCGAGCAAAACGCAATTATGATTCTGGTTTTACCATTCCACAACCACCACAGCCACCTCAGAGCTTCACTGTGGAGTCAGGGGGGGATCTTATCTACACAAGCTGGCTACCCAGTTTATCTGAGAATGATGCGGATTTCGGTGGGTATCGTCTGTTCAGGGCCATAGGTGAGCTGGATACAACTTTCGAAGAAATCTTCGCCTGTGGATTTGGAACGGATAATCCGGAGCTTAGCTATTACTATGATGACATCTCACCTGTTCGTGGTCAAAATTATTTTTATTATTTGGTGGCCTTTAATGATGGCAGTGAAAATAATACCACATTGAATCCCTCTGGGTCATTGCATAGTAATAGATTTTATACCCGTACGACCCAGGCTGCAACCTTAAAAAGAAAAGCTGGCAATTTGGAAAAGGTTCGCATTGTTCCAAATCCATACAATATCAATCAGGAGGCTTTTCTCGGGCAACCTGATAAGCTCGCTTTTTATGACATTCCTGGAGTATGCACAATACGAATTTATACAGAACGCGGGGATCTCATCAAGACAATCCAGCATACGGACGGCAGTGGAGATGAGTTTTGGCTGTTAAGTACAGATGCTCTACAGGTGATTTCCAGCGGGATTTACATTGCACATTTTGAGCAGCCTGATGGTCGCTCTATCCTTGAAAAATTTATCGTAATACGTTAGACTTTGGAGTTGGCGTATCATGCAAAAAACAGGACGAAATAATATGAGACAGCAAAAACAAACCCAAAAATTATTAGTAATGACCCTCACTGTTATAGTGCTGTTTTTTAGTTGTGAGGAAGATCCACAAAGCATCTACAATCCTGATGTGACCGGGAACCCAACACCAGCTATAACACACGTGGCTCCAGATAGCAATTACAGTCAGAACGATGTCAGCTTTGCCGGCGAAGGCGTGGTAATAATTACCGGTAGCAATTTTTCAGCGGTTTCAGATTATAATATGGTCTTTTTTAACGGTCTACCTGGAGAGGTGCTTACGGCCAGTAAAACCAGTCTGCGAGTGCGTGTCCCGGTTATTTCAGGAGATTCGATTATTGTCAGGATAAGTGTCCAGGGAGCCTTTCAATTTGCCGAATATGAAACACCTTTTGAAATTGTGCCGGCCGTCATTCCGGTTGGCGGCTTTGATGATTTTGATCAACTCTATTCCCTTGCCTGTGATGTAAACGATGCCCTTTGGGTTACTACTTTTGGAAATCCAACCATCAAAATGTATTCAGTCTTCCCTGATAGTTTGAAAAAACTTGAATTTAGTACATTGACGGTGTCCTCGACGGGTCTGAAGTACGGAGGCAATGATCTGCTCTTCCTGACAGGTGGGGCACTGCTCTATGCCATGGACAAGACCACTGGTCTTTATAATAGAAGCTATTTATTCCCATTTGCAGGATCCGATGTGACCCGCGATCTGGACTTTCTCGATAGCAACCATGTCTTCGTCGCATTCATAAAAGCACCGAACAAGGGCTATGTGATGGGCATCAGTTTTGATACAGGGATCAAAGACACACTCATGGCCTATGACAGTCTAAACATTAAATGTGTACGAGTCTTTGACAATGATCTATATGTTTCAGGATTCAGGACATCCAACGGTGCAAACACAGCTCCTGTGGTCTATAAAAATCATATTTCCGGTTTTACTCTGGGTGCCTCAGAACTGGTACTTGATCTGGCAGATTACCCAGACTATGCAGGGGTTCAAATCAATGCTATGACATTTTCAGCAGATGGCAAATTGTTTCTGGGTCTGGATGCTGTTCAGGCTATACTCGTATATGAGAATTTTGAATTAAAACCGTTTTACAATCACATACTATCACCGCCCACACGTGACCTGGTGTGGGGGAATGGCGACTATCTGTATCAGCTGCAAGCAACCAGAGTGTCCAAAATTAATATGGTGGAGGCTGGAGCAGCCTATGCTGGGCGTCAATAAAGTTTGTTTAAAATATTAACAAATAGAATAAAAACATGTGCATAAAAGCGCGTTCAATTGTATAATCTTACGCGTTTGGCATGTATAATTCGCAAACAACAAAAGGAGAACAAAACATGAGAAGAATGCTATCTGTCTTCGTCACTGCGTTGGTAATAAGCAGTGCCGTATTTGGCGGCTGGGAATTTGAAGGCGTGCTTGCTGAAATTCCCGACACAGAGATCACAAACAGTTACGGGATGCACGGCGTGACTGTGGATGGAGCTGGAATGATTTGGTACGCCATGTACAATTATTCCACTGCGTCACTTTATCCAACTGCGACTGACACTGTGGATGTCTATCAGATATTTGCTGTGTCATCCGATGGAACACCAGCCTCATTTTCACCGATTTCAATGTTAACTATCAGCGGGGTCACAGACACACTCGTCAGTTCCTGCCGCGGTTTGACAACAGATAATGATGGGAATGTCCTTTACGCCGTTGCCGGTAAGATGTATAAGATCAACCATACTACTGGCGCTGGAATGGCCATGTACGATTACCCCGATTTCACTGGCTCCTTGTCAAAACCTGCCGTTGATGATGCGGGAAATGTCTATATTGGTACAGTGGGACCAGGTCACGCAATCAAAATACTGAATTCAGATTTGGTTGAAACCGGCAATGCCGTTGCTGAATTTACTGGTTCTAATACTCGTGCAATTGTTGTCTCAGGTGATGGCCAGGATATTTACACGGGCTCAACCTGGAATGGGATGGGTATTCGTCACTTACACAGTGATTTGCCTGGTACTTTCCCCCATGAGGAGGTGGAAGCCATTGGAGGATGGCAGATCAACGATACCACATTCCAACAGCTTTGGGCGGAAGATGTGAGCATGAGTCCTGAAGGCTTGCTGTATGCTGCCAATACTCAGATTGAGTTTACAGCTGACACATTACACGGTTCACGCTATTGGGTCTATGGGACTGATGGTACAGAAAAGTACTCATTTGGAACACCTAACGGTGCTTACGATCAGGGTGGCATGTTTAATGGTCGTGGTTGTGCCTGGAGCGCAGATGGTACCAAAATGTATGTTGCTGATTTTGGATATTGCGCTGTGACAATTTGGAATCAGGTACCCGACGGTGTGGATCGTCCCATTACGATTCCGACCGCTTTTGAGTTGAAGCAGAATTACCCGAACCCCTTTAACCCATCAACCACAATTGCCTACGAGCTCCATCAGGATGGTCTGGTCACTTTGACGGTTTATGATGTTGCAGGTCACGAAATTGCAACTCTGGTGAATGACCAAATGAATGCCGGAAATCACGTTGCCTCTTTCAACGGTTCAAACCTGAGCTCAGGACTTTACATCTATCAGCTCTCCTTCAACGGACAAGTGAGTGCTAAAAGTATGATGTTGGTTAAATAAACGCTGCTTAATGGTACAAAAAAAGGCGAGTTATACTCGCCTTTTTTTTGTGCCTAGTTGTACAGATTCAGGTGGGAATATGTGATCAGTTTGTACAGGAATCATACTTACTTCGTAGGATTTTCAGATTATCTTTTATGACAACATTTAATGGAGGAAAGTCAAATATGAATTGGCAGAGGATATGCATTTATATACTGTTCGGTGTGTCCACGATCTGGGCTCAAACAGATAATCAGGAATTTCGGGCTACCTGGGTTATTACTTGGGAACATATCAGCGCAGGGAGCTCAGTCAGTGAAAACCAGGCAAGAATCCGAACCATTCTTGATAACCATGTTGCTGCCAATATGAATGCCGTGCTCTTTCAAGTGCGACAAGGTGGAACTGCCTATTATAATTCATCCTTCGAACCTTGGGGCTATTATGCAGGTGGCAGTGACCCAGGATATGATCCACTTCAATATGCCATTGAACAGGCGCATGCCCGTGGTCTGGAACTGCATGCATGGTTTAATACCTTTCAAACTTCATCAGTGGACTCCACATTATCGCCTCTTCCACCTGCTCTAGCACATCCAGATTGGGTTTGTCGTGATGGGGATGGAAACCCCATGCCTGGATATCGTGCTTTATCACCAGGCTTACAAGCGGTGAGAGATTATACATTAGATGTAGCTATGGAATTGGTGACTAACTATGATATTGATGGATTGCACTTGGATTATGTACGCTGGAATGAGTATGATACCGGCGATTTCTCTACAATAACCCAGCTATCAGAAGAGTCGCAATTACAGATTTTGGACGGTATGGTCGAAAAAGAGTATAATGCAGCATCCCGCTCTGTTGATCCTGCACGTTATACATATGATATTGAACATTCATATTTGGGAGGAATTCCCAGCGAATATGACTCTTGGGAGGAATTCTGGCGATCCTCAGTTACAGAATTTGTACATGCCATCCATGACTCTATCCAGACCCAGAAACCCTGGGTTCGTCTGTCAGTGGCTGCAATAGGAAAATACAAGGCTGGTGGAACTGGAGGCTGGAATGGCTACTATGCTGTCTTTCAAGATGCAGCACTCTGGTTTAACGAGGGCTATATCGACCAACTAACTCCCATGCATTATCATTGGACAACATCGGGGGGCTTTACTAACGAATTATCAAATGATTGGGGATTGTACATCCAACCTGGAGTTAATGCAGGCAGATTGTACTCTGCCGGTCCCGGATCCTACCAATTTGCTTTGAATAATGTATGGTCACGGCATGAAAGTGTGATTAATGCTTGTAGATCGATTGACTGGGTAGATGGGTTCCAATTCTTCTCCTATGGCAGTTGGCAGGGCTATCAATACTGGCCCATAGCCGGCGCAACCTTTTTTAGCGGGAAGACTAAAATACGTGACACAGGTATTTATGTAAATGAGTCACCGGTCTCGCCTTCGGTCTCACTAGCTATCATTGACGATTTCACTTTCGATATTACTGTTACGCCTGATGAGTCTGTCACAGAAGATCAATGGTGGGCGATTTATCGCTCTGAGACCGATGAATTCAATGTAGATGAGAGCAAGATTATTGGTGTGTTTTATGGTGCAGATACCTTTACTATAACCGAATCATTTGACGGAACCCAGGATCACAACAGCAGCTATTTTTATAGTGCTACCATGTTGGACAGATATTGGAACGAGTCACTGCCTGCGGTTGGTGTTGAATCTTCCGTATTGGAATCATTTGCTCCTGTGGCTCTAAATGTCTACCCCGAACCAGACGACACAGTTAATGTGAACACTCCTCTGACATTCAATTTCAGCAAAACTATGAACATCGTTTCAGTTGAGTCTGCACTTAGTTTTTCACCTGATATTGGTGTTGATATTTATAGCTGGTCTGAGTCAAATCACCGCCTCACCGTATATCCTCTGGATAATTTGGATTTCCTTACGGCTTATACAGTGTCACTCAACGATGTTGCTCAAGACATTAACGGGGTCGCTTTTGACGGTGACGCAGACGGGGTAGCCGGTGGTACCCTTAGCTATACTTTCCTTACAAAAGAAATTGATGAAGCAGGTCCCAGAGTAATATATAGTACACCTGATTTTACTATCGCCGCTGAAGATTTTGATGTTGAAGGTGTGATCTCTTTTGTTTTTGATGAAGAATTGGATCGTGAAAGCGTGACCATGGACGCTATCAGTTTTAGCCAAGCCGGAGAAGAACAGGAATTTGGTTTCCTGATGACTGGATATTATGGAAAATCGGTGCTAGATATCAAGCTGTTTGAACCCCTTCACGCTGCAAGCGATTATACCATAACCCTGGCAGAAAGTATCTCAGATACCATTGGGAATCCCTTGGATGAAGTGATTTCAGTATCTTTCACTACATTCAATGAACATTACTCTGAAATAATAGACATAGATAATTTTACAGCAGTGAATGGCTGGTGGGATCCTGAGGGGAGCGGCTCAACCGCGGGCACCATTGGTTCTGCAACAACCTTTGGCTACTCAACCAGCAATTATCTGCCTGCTTCAAGTATCTACAATCAGGGTTTAAAATCAGCATATATCGCTTATCAATGGGACACCACCGTAAGCTCACATCTGTTGAGAGAGTACATCCCGGATACAGCGCCGCCCGCAAGTGTAAATTTCGACACTTCCTACAACATCCAGTGTTATGTCTATGGTGATGCTAGTAACAATAAATTCCGTTTCGCCATTGATGAAGGAGATGGCAGTAGTTGGATAACCAGTGAAGTTTCTACCTGGTACACAATCGACTGGGAGGGCTGGAGACTACTTGAATGGGATCTGGGTGATCCCAGCATGGTAGGAACATGGCTTACTGGTAGTGGGGTTCTGGATAGAACGAACTATCGTGCGGATAGTTTCCAATTGACCTATGATCCAGAATTTGGTGAAGTAAGTGGTCGTGTATATCTAGATAACTTCAGAATCATCAAAAGAATGCCTGGGGTTTCTGTAAATGAGGAGTCTTTTCAACAGCCCACAGCATTTCGGCTAAATCAAAATTATCCCAACCCCTTTAATCCCGAAACTATGTTGAGTTTTTCAATACCTGATCCGATGCAGGTGCGACTCTCTATCTTTGATATTAGGGGGCGGGAGCTAGAGCAACTTATCAATGATCGGCTCACGGAAGGTGAACATAAAATACGCTTTAGCGGCAGTGATTATGCTAGTGGTGTTTATATAGTTGTTCTGGAGACTAAACTTGGAATTCAAAGCAGACGAATTCTGCTACTGAAATAGCAATCGAAAAAAATTAAACCAGGCGCGGTTTCGTAACCGCGTCTGGTTTTTTAATCAATTTATGATACCATCTGAAATCTATTAAAACGTAAAATAATACGCCAACACGAAAATGACGCCCCCCGAAAGGGAGCCGGCCACATTGATCCAATCATTGTCAAGCCAGAGATAACCCGACACATGCTTTGTTTCCTGGTGGCAATGACTCAAGCGCTCTGTTGATTTCCCACACACTTCACAGGTGAATTTGGCCTGGATACTGGCACCAAGAATGCTATCTACAACGCTGCCAAGAAATCCTGAAAAAATAATGATTACGATCAAAGCAGGGTCCCACTCGAGGTAACCCATAAAATAAGATATGGCTATGATTGATGCGGCACCCATGAGACCTCCAAGGGTTCCCAGAAATGATACGCCACCTGAGTAACCTTTCGCAACGCGCTTCCAGGTTAAGATATTCAGCGGCAGCTTTTTGCTAAAGCTGCCAATCTCTGTTTCCCAGGTATCGGACGTGGCGCTTGCCAGGGAGGCCAGAAACGCCCAATACAGCCATTCCATTGAAAAGTTGGACAGATACCAGGCTATGGTGATTATCAACGGAATTCCGCCATTTGCGTAAACCTGGACAATATCGCGCTGAGATCCCTTAGAGAAAATGACATCTGGTTTGGATTGTCTATCTGCGATTTTTGAGAGCAGACTTGATAATACAAAAAAGCCGATCAAGGGGAGGGTTGTGTGCCAGCCACCCATTCCAAACATGAAGACACCCAGAAGAAAAGCACCAAATCCACCACTGACGCTCAGTGCTTTTAGCTTAAATGCCCCGAATCCTAAAATAAAAGAAACGATGAACCAACCTGAAAGTGCAACCAAAGTTCCGTTATTCATACTGGTGAGGTAAAGATCCATGCCAAGAGCGGCGGTTAAGGTCAATGTAAGGTTGTCGCTCCCGCGTTTTGAAACAGCTTCAGCTACTGTAGAGACAAATGCGACAAATACTGACATCCCTGCCAGATGAATCAAGGGCAGCGGATTATCATTCAAAAATCCAGTGTAGATTGGATAGCAGGTCAACATGACCACTAAAGCCGTGGTAAAGAATGCTATGCTGCCAGGCCAGCTTTTTTTGTCGTGCCATAAAATAAATTTATTTTTTGAATTAATCCGCTCCCCAACCACGGTTGCAGCTGTGTCCGCAAAGGCAAGAATCAGCATAGCCACAATAAAAATAACGATATTTCGATCCCAGAACATGATCACAAGGAGGGTAAAGGCGATGGGGAAGTAGACAGTTCCAAATGAGATGCGTTCAGTTGTATGCATGCCCTTCAAACCATCCTTTTTTAAAGCGACATAGTTCAGAAAGGTAAAAATTATTCCAAGTAAAATGACGGGCAGTTTTGCAGTGAGGAAAAAGGGTGCCAGGGAAACCAGGATGCCAACCATAACGTGGACAAATTTGCGGGTCAATTCCGGGGATATATGTAGAACTTTTCGGGAAATTTCAGCGATACCAATAAAAAATATAATGATACCAAAGAAAAGGAAGAATGATATCCATTCATTGGGTAGATCGAAAAACAAGGGCACTGTGAATTCCTTTCTCTAAACTGATCAACCAACTAATCTAATTCTTGAGGAAAAGTTGGCCGAGGTATTAAAGCCCCCGATCACTCTATGGGTAGAGCCTATATTAGCGCTTGATTAAAACGCTAAGCCCAGTGAAAATCGTTGGACACTCTTTAATCGTCCATGATCAGAATAACTGTAATTAACCTTTAGTATGCTCTGTGATCCACCAATCCGATAGTTCAAACCAGCGCCCAGGGTCAGTCCCTCTTCAGTATCGGGTAAAAAGAGAGATGACCAGCCCGCTCTCAGAAAGACGGTCTCCGCCAGACCCAACTCTGCACCAAGGTTCACGCTTTCTAGATTATCATTGGGGTGCAGTGCATCAGCAGCCCAGGTTAAGCGTACTTTTTGATTTTCGAATAATTCGCCTGACAGTCCCACTCTGAAGACCAGGGGTAGAGGGTAATCGTCGGTTTGATATTCCGAATTTACAAAAGTGACCGTTCCGCTATTGATGGGGTCGGGATCCGAGCTGAAATACAGATCACGGCCGCTTAAACCCATTTTGGGACCATAATTGGATAGAACACCGGCCAAACGGATGCCACCGATGGGCATATCATACAAGGTTCCAAAATCCAAGGCGATGTTGGCACTTGATTCGTGCCAGATTCGCTCACTGATAAATTTTGCGTTGCCCCCTATAGAAAACCGGTCAGTGAGTCGCCGTGAAATGGAAAGGGTCAGTGACAGGTCCTGAGCCGACCAATATTCGCCAGTTCCGTCAGGTTTAATCTCCGTCCGAACGAGATCTTGCGGAATACTCAGACTTGTGGCACTTATCCCAACTGTACCGATGGAGGGCAACTTCACAGCCATGGCCATGAATAAGTAATCAATATCAGCCAACCACTTATTGTTGACAAACAAAACCTCACTCCGAGTGATGTGATCCAAACCAGCTGGATTCCAGTGCATGGAACTCAAATCGCCAGGGATGGCAATAAAGGCATTGCCCATAGCCGCTGCTCGAGGATCAGGAGCAATTTTTAAAAACGCTGCCGCTGTTGTCCCCGTTTTGGTAATCGTCTGGGAATTACCAATTTGGGCGAAGAGTGTATTCGTGCAAAAAATTAGTATCAAGGTTATCACTACTATTTTTCGGGTCATAATCAGCGTCCTCATTTGATCACCGCAATTCGTCCGATCTTTTGACCAAGGTCGCCGGCATCCACATGGTACAAATAGATACCATAAGAGATTGGGAAATTATCCTTACTGGTAAGATTCCAGAATTCCTGAGCATCACTCATGAAGGAGCTATGCTCGATGGTTTTTACATGCTCTCCAGCGATTGTATAGATGCGGATCGTACATTCTGTGGGGAGATTGTCAAAATAAACCAAGCGATCTCCGCGATCCAAAAGATGCTGATAATCATAGGGTTCAAATGCTGAAACGGCCACATACGGATTAGGTACAACGCAGATGTCATCCAGGGCGGCCTTGGCTGCCTCATTGTTGATATGGGAAGCGCTGGTTGAAAACCCGTAAACATCTTCCTCAGTAAAGGGGCGAGACGTGAAAAAGGCGTAGATATCGCCCGATCCAGCACTCACGGTATCACCTGTACTTGGTAGTGAGAAAGTAACCTCCCACCCGAAATCAAAATTTCCATCATTGCTTTTGTAAATGATGATGGGTTCACTCCTCTGCCACAAGGAATCTTTTGTAGCGATGGGTTCTAACACTTCAAAGACCCGTTTTTCGGGAATTTGACCTGGAGTCACATCCCAAACTTCGAAGGGTGCAGCAACCGGGTAAAACTTTGCAGTATCTACATTCTGATTAAAAAATCGAATCTCATAATCTGCAGGGAAACGTTTTGTGAGATCACCAGTGAAGGGGGCGATACTGGCTTCCCAGGTGGTCTGACTACCAGAGCTCCACTCCGAAATAGCTTCTATGATACCTAATTCCTGATCAGCAACCGTTATCGTCATCCCATCAAAAATGGGGTTCAGGGGACCGCCTGCAATAAAACTGCTCTCCCAAACAGGGAAGTATGTGAATATCGCCATGAGTTGTTCGCCGGAAAGTATATGACCTGTCTCAATACGTTGTAATTGACCAATATCTGGATAGAAAATAAAATCGATATCTCGATCATATTCTGCGTTTGTGCTAATATTTACCAGTGTAAATGTCGAATCGTAAATATTCTGATAGGGCATCTGAAACCATTGACTCCCTATGAGTGTCACTGGCAATTCGTTGGGTTTGATGTCGTGAATCGAGAAGCGGGTTGGGTTCTCCTGAAAGTTGATCTCAAAGGCGTTGGATTCCTGGACCCTGTCAGCGTCCAAAACATTAATAGCAAGCTGTCCAGTAGCCACACCGCTGGTATGGAGGATACTTCCATCGTTTACAATGCCTGGTATGTAGCCCGCTGCTGGGGCGGTTGGGACGACTCTAACCGTATTCGCATCCAGGAATATTTCATTGCTCTCAGGGTTGAGCGTAATGTTTTTTGAACACTCAGTGGGTGCAATTTCAAGCTCAATAGCACCATGATCATAGGAGACAACAGCGTAGTAGTAGGTTTGACCGTTCATCACCTGGTTCGAGTCGACAAAGGCATGCCGAATTCCAGTGTTGTTCCCCAGATAATAACTTGAACCACGATTGGCCCAAGGTACACTACTCAATCCAACATATTCATTGTCTAGGTCAAATCGAGCTTCGGCTCCGTTACCCATTTTGAGCGGTTCAAAAAGAAATTTTGATCCATAGGAGTCAGTAACGGTTTGTTGATCGAGAAAAGATGGATCGGTACTTCGATAAATCACGTAACCCTCAAAATCATTGCTCTCAGAGATCGGATCATAGGCATCCTCAGCGATATCATCCCAGTACAGGGTTACCTTTTGATCGCCAGCTACGGCAATAACATTTGGTTTTGGGGGAGGTGTCGCAAATTGATAATTGCTCTGATAAATCTGATTGGCGGTTTCAGCGTTTAACGTGAGATCATCAAAATCTTGACCGATGATAAGACCAATTGAGAATCTTCGACTTTCACCTCTTGGAAGTGGGAATTTACCTGAGCCATACAAAAAGATGTTATCACCGGCTAAAGCAGCTCCAGTTGAGTCATAATATCCAGGCTGTAAATACTCATTAATGATGTAATCATCATTTTTTATATAGTTCGGTGATCCAAATTGCGGAGATGCAAAACTGGTCAGGCCAATCATATCAGATTCATCGATATCGGTAAATTCATAATTCGGTTCACCCGGTTGCCTAGGATCGTACGGATCGCCCGCGGTAGGAACTCCATCATTTTCGCCCTCATCGCCGGTGTTAGCGACACCATCAAGACCTACATCATCCTTCTCTGGGTTCCAATCGCCATCATCATCAATCCCATTGGTCCAGCTTTCGTCGATCATACCATCTTGATCGTTGTCCAAACCATCATATGGATTGCCTGGGGATTCCAGAAACTTATAGCCAAAATATCCCGGGACAGAACCCACCTTATCCGAGCGACCATCTTCGTCCCAGGCATAAACCATGTTCAGTTCATGATCAAAGAAAGAGAGATCATCATTATAATTAGAGGGTCCACCGATATGGGGATCACCCCACATGCCAAAGATCACATCCTCAAGATCTTTTTTACTTTTATTGGTGACCTTGTAAACCAGAAAGATAATGTCTTCTGCCAGAGGATTTGACCATTGATAGTAGCGACATTCGATGGCAATCCCCAAACCCTGTTTTAAAGAGTCCTCCGAGAAGGGATAGTAGGCAAACTCGCGATTCATACGGTCGTCCACAACAAAGTAAATTTCCATATCTGAATTGGCTGATCCTTGTTTCAGGGCTCCAGGCCAAACATATTTCTCAAGACTCTCACTATACCAACCTGCTGGCCAACTGTCTGGTTTACCGTCACCATCGCGGTCAAGGTCATTACTAATGGGCATTTTGTCTGTCAAAGGATCGGCAAATGGGATGATACCCGCATCGTCAAAAGCAAGAGGTGACCAACCCCAGAACTCCTGACCATCAGGTGAAGTCTCACCCCCGTTGGATGTCAATCCATCGCTGATAACCTGGGCTCGCCAGATAGGATCTCCATTTTCATAGAGCAAGGTGTCTCCCTCAGCATCTACGGCAATATAGGCATCCTCATGAGAATCAGACAGAACATCCACTTCAGCGCAAATAAAAGGGCCAAATTCATAGCCATAACCCAAACCTTCCCAGACAATGTCAGTAATGGTATTCCCGGGCCGTGAAATAGAGCCATAGTTCCATATTTCAGTGGTGATTTTATTGCCATTCATAATGGCTTTTTGGCGCCGCAGGAGTTGTTCATCCTCAGCCACTGCCTTGGATAGCTTATTTTCACGCCACTCATAATAGAGATGGAAGTCTGTCTGGGTCCATGTCTTTTCAGGACCATTCACATACCACTCAAGTGAGCCTCGCCGAATTTTGTCTGCTCCCATTATTCCTTGGCTCAGAACCAGAAGAAGGAGGAGTGATATCAGCCATTCTAATTTGCGTTTTTGCTTGATCGTCGTCGTCATATTGGGCCTCAATTAAAACTCAAGAGTGATGCCAAGATAGGTGGATCTTGGAGAAGAATAGTAAGTTGGACGAACCTGGTACTCCGACCAGGTATGGATGCCCGGTTCTCCATAATGGCTTTTGAATTCTGCTGTCTCCTCCGAACTCTGGTTTACATACGTATATCCAGCTTGTCCTGTATCGTCATACACATAGCGTTCATTAAGCTCATCCAACAGGTTAAACACCTTTGCAAACAGGAAGGTTTCAAAATTACCTACCTGGATATTCTTGTGCATCCTGAGATCGATGTTCCGCTGCCAGGGTTTCCGCTCACTATTGGGAATCGGATTGTAGTTTGCCAGTGGAATGGTCGGAGTATAAGGCCAGCCACTAGCCAGCTTTCCAATCAGACTGATACCCCATTTATTGGGAACGGAATAGGTCACGGTTCCATTTATCAAGTGGGTTTGATCCCAACTTAGATAGACAATCTGCTTGGCTTCTTCCGTTTCAGAGAATTGGCTGAAGAAAAAGGAGCCTGAGTTGGTAGCATTGCCTTCTGTTGTCTGGTAGGTGTAGTCGAGGTGACCAGAGAGATGACTCGCGGGATCATGGGGTTTTGAAAGACTGAGTGTATAACCCAGGACCGTCCCATAATCTTTGTTCAAACGAATGCTGTAGTTGGAGGGACCATAAACTGCGGATTCGTAATAAATCGACTGAGTAGCCAGCAGATCACGGATATCTTTATAAAAAGCGATGGCTTCCAGAGCGATGTATTCGCCAAATTGCTGCTGAAGACCAAATTCATAGAGCACAGTTTTCTCAGGTTTCAGATCCGCATAGCCCAACGACGGTGTAATATTGGCGCCGAATATTGACGTGGAATAAAGTGCTGTCAGCGTAGGCAATTGATAAAAATGACCATAGGAAAAATGTAAATATCCTTTATCAGTGATGGGGAAGGATACGCCCAAACGGGGTGAGATTGAATGTTTTGAATCCGCTGCCTGGGCAGTTCCAGTAGGATCCAACAGATTAGTGGGGAACTCACCATTGGGTTCGAAAAAGTCATAGCGCAATCCCACGTTCATTATCATACTTTCGTACTCAAGTTTATCCTGGGCGTAGGCGCTAAAGAAAGTGGCATCACCAGTATAAGTGGAATGACTGGGTGAAAGATTGGCAGGAAGAATAGTTGGTTCACGATAGCGCTGACCATTATACAGTATGACGGCATCATCAGATTCCAAATGATCTGTTTTGACATCCAGACCTGCTTTTATTTCATGATGGGACCCAATCTGCGAGGTAAGGTCGAATTTTGTTCCCAGGGTTTTGGAATTTCTGTTGTCATGCTCCATTAGCGTGCCACCGAACGCAAATGTGGTTGACCCTGGACCACCAACAATGTTGGATGTGGAGACATAGCGCGGATCCGCTGGATCTTCATAGACATACTTGCGATAATTGGTTGAATTGTAGTACAGATTCAATTCGTAGAAGGTACTGCCAAATGATTGATTTAAACGGACAGCAATCCCACCATTCTCACGCAAATACTGATAAATGCCATCGGGATTGTATTTATATGTGTGGACATAGGCCTTTGATTGACTCTGATCATAAAGACCCTGAAAGGACATTTTCAGGCGGGGGGTAATACGCCATGTGAATTTGGCCAGGCCATTACCGCTAATCGAGGGATTCATTGACACGTAGCTGCTGTCACCACTACTTTCTATATACCATTCTTCACCATCCTGGAAATTGGCTGAGTCTTCCGGGGCATGTTCGCGAATACCGTACAAATAACCACCATTGTTGCGGAGTCTTGCACTGATATTAAACGTCAATTTGCGACCCAAAATTGGACCTGTCAGGGCAGCCTCCAACACTGAGTTGGCCATCGGGTTATAAGCGTCAATATTGGGAAAAACTTGCGAATTGTTGGAAAGATAATCGCCTGTGTAGTAGGTCACACTGCCATCGAGTATTTCGCTTCCTTCGCGCAATTGAATATTAATAATACCGCTCATGGCGTTTCCATATTCAGCATTAAAAGCACCTGATATAACTTTCATTTCCTGGAGCGCTTTATTGGAAACATTCATTGCCAGGGATCCTGTAAAAGGATTTACTACTGATATGCCATCAATATAGAAGCCAACTTCATTGCTGCGGCCGCCGCGGATGTGGATGGCTCCATCTGCTCCCGTGTTGACACCTGCCTGGGTAGTGAGAACACCCAGGAAACTTTCCACAGGCATAGCATTTATCTCTGCCGAGGAAGTAATCTTCTGGGAGGCAGTCAAATCCTTTTGAACCAAGGGACGTTTTGCAATAACAACCACCTCCTCTCCTGAGATCACAGCAGAGGGGAGAGTGAAATTCTGTACGGTAGTATGTCCCGTAGCACACTGCACACCTTCATATTTTGTGTTTTGATATCCGATAAATGAGGCACTCACTGAATATTCCCCGGGAGGAATATTTAAAATGATGTAATAGCCATTGATATCTGTTGAAGCACCAATATTGAGTTCGTGAATAATCACATTCACGTATGGCAAAGCACTGCCAGTTTCGTAATCTGTAACAGTCCCCACGATTTTCCCCGCTCCTGCATAACTCATCTCAATGCTAAGCAGAAAAAGAGCAATATATCGAAAGCCCTTAAAGATTGATGTCATGTATTTCTCCTAGACTCTGGGAAAGCTGATCTCAGATTTCCCTATAAGATTTATCAGTATATACCTGCAAATAACAAAATAGAAACCGAGAGGGTACCCATGTTATTCGCTAATCGACAGAACTATTTAGGTAGGGTTTCCTGTAAGCTCTTCATTATGGTTAAGCGTTTAAATGTATGTGCCGCTGACAGGGTTCTGATAGTCCGTCACTTGAACCAAATCCTGGTGAAACTGAGTCACCGAATAGAATGTCCTATTCATTGCCTGGATCAAAATGAACATGCAACACTATACCCATGTCCTGAGTTTCTAAGCAAGATGGGAATCAAAAATTCAATATGCAGCACTTCCTTTATAGATATATTTTCCATAATTATCGATTGTTTAACATGAACAATTTTATTAAATATATTATTCACCAAACACAAACTTGTTTGCACGTTGGAATCAATATGCACGACCGCATTTACTGAACAAGTATTATTTAGGGGGGTTTGTTAATTTTATTAACGAACGGTCAAAATATCCATAATATCAATAGTGATAATATGAATTATCATACATCAAAATATTCTTCCTTCAGTCACATGCATTCTTTGAGGACCATCCATATTTAGAGCAAAATAGTTCAGATTGGTAAACACCATCCCAAGCAAAATGACGGGCAGTTTTGTAGTGAGGAAAAAGGGAGCCAGGGAAACCAGGATGCCAACCATGACATGCACAAACTTCCGAGAGAGTTCAGGTGATAATTTGAAGACTTTGCGGGCGACTTCAGCCATTCCAATGAAAAGCATGATAATGCTAAAGAAGATCAGGAAGGCAATCCATTGATTTGAGACTTCAAAAAATAGCGGCAAGAGAGGTTCCTTTCATTCGAACAGCAACTTCCAGCAGTCTAACCAGATGATAATAATGCATCAAGACCAAAGTAGGCTACTGAGCAGAAAAGATCGACCGAATTCTCACCAGGTTTATGCAGGATCAGTTCCACTAAGTTGGGTTGGAGGGCTTGAAATTGATAATTGAAGTGGAGCATTTCCGGCCTCATAACCAGGCTGAAATATTTATGCCATATGTGAGGAACCCCTACCCGCTCAACCTTTTGGATAAAGCAGGAAAACAGATTTACTTGACGTCGCTGATTAAGCCTAATGTGGGAATATCCGATATATATGTCCCATCATTAAAACTCAAGATTCATTGGTTTTTACGAATATGTTTGTTCTTCCCAGATTACCAACACCTGAGCTAAAACCAGCAATCACAACCACATTTGAATTATATCTGTCCTCAGAAGAAAAAAGGTTACTATCGATTTGTGTACAAACTATATTTACCTGAACTGGTATGAATTTAACAGTATAACAATACCTAAATACATTTTAGGACGTGTGTCTATTTATAGAGCTTAAAATTGTATTCATTTGAAATGACATGCTCTTGTTGAAGTCACCAAAGTTATGGTACATTTATGTGTGATTGTTTTATCATGGGGGAAGCGAATGCTAATCATTACTCTGCATCTGCTCATCAGCTCCCGACGAATAACGTGATGGTATTTTGAGTTAACTCTGATCGAATTGAACGAGGTATTCCATGAAAAGATATTTGCACACTTTCATTATTCTAACAGGGATGATGTCAATGTTGCAGGCTGGAACCAGTGGTAAGATCACAGGCATTATCACTGATGCTGAAAATGTGCCCCTGATTGGTGTCAATGTCTTCATTGATAACTCAAATATGGGAGCTTCCACCAATGAAGATGGTTTCTACGTTATTTTGAATGTCCCTCCAGGTATCTACACCATTGTGACATCTTATATCGGTTATAAAACCATACGAGTAACAGATGTTAGGGTGTCCATTGATCTGACGCGCTATGTGGATTTGAAAATGGAAGCAGAAATTATCAGTAGCGGGGAAGAAGTCCTGGTTGTCGCTCAACGAACCCTTTTGAATCAAGATGAATTTTCCTCAAAACACATTGTATCAGCCGAAGAAATGGAAGTCCAACCTGTAGAAAGCATTATTGGGATTGCTCAGAATCAAGCCGGTGCTGTTGGCAGCAACTTCCGCGGGGGGCGCAGCGGCGAAGTGTTGGTGGTCATCGATGGTATTCCTATTCGGGACGTTTCTGCCGGATATACCGGTGATTTTGGAGGATTTGCATTGGGTGTACCAAAAGATGCCGTGCAGCAGATGGAAGTATCCCTGGGCGGATTCTCAGCAGAGTATGGGAATGTTCAATCGGGTGTGCTCAACCTGGCAATGAAAGAAGGTAATGACTCTTTCTCAGGTTCCTTATATTCCACCACCACGGATTTTGCCTCACTGAATGAATCGCTCATGTCGAAGGATGCCTGGCGCCTGGATGCGAAATATCAGCAGAAGCTGGAAAATAATTATCGCTTTTCACTAAGCGGTCCCATTCTTCCCGGTCTTACTTTTGCCATTTCAGGAGATATTCTTGACCGAAAACAGGGCTATTACTTGAATCAGGATGCCTTTAATCAAAGTTACCAGGGTAAAGTGACCTACAGGCTTTCAAACAACGCCAAACTGTCCATTGGTGGCAACGTGACCAAGCAGGAATGGAACTCTTTCTATTTTCAGGCTGGAAAATTTGGCCCTGGAGAAAATTTTCAAAGTGACCTGTATGAGTTTGTGGAAGATCTCAGTGCCAGTAATGATACGCTAATCCGATATTTGTACGTCGAGAATGCTCTGGATACAAATCTGTACAGTTCTGGTATCATCGACAGTCTTACAACGCCTTATTACATAAATTTGAATGATTCAGACTCAGTGGCAGTCGGGTTCCATCAGAATTTCTATCTTGATGCCCCCCTGAACCATCTTACATCCCGGGTTAAAAACAGCACCCAGCTTTATGGTGTGTTCACTTATACCGTTTCATCCAATACCTTTTTTGAACTCAGCGCTCAGGTTTTGAACTCAAGTTATGAGAATGGAATGAAAGACTATGCCGATCGTGATGGGGATGGTGATACTGAAGAACTGCTTCAATGGGATCGGGAAGTGGAAGGTCCTAGGCCGGAACGACGGGAACGTGAATACGAGTTCTGGTGGATGCGGGGCGATGATTCAGAATATCGCAATCAAGAGGTTAGTTCTTACCTTATTAAGGGAGATCTCACCTCCCAGCTTGACCAGTACCATATGCTCAAAGCAGGGTGGCAGTTTAACCTGAACAATACCAAGATAACGGATATTACCTGGTCCTCCGTTTCCGAGGAAACCGATTTTGCCCTGAATAGCCTCCGCAAAGATATCTGGGAAAAGAACGACCTTGACTTCGGAATGTTTGTCCAGGACAAGATGGAATTTAAAGATGATCTGGTCACCCTTATTGGACTTCGCTATGACTATTTTAATCCCAATGGTACCGGCGATCCTGTTCAATATCCAGGGAATATGTCTAATCCCGTATTAGGCTATGACAGCCTGGGATATGCCATATTTAACGATCCTCAAGAAGCCAAAGCCAGTCATCAGATTAGCCCGCGAATTGGTATTTCACATCCTATTTCTGATCGGGATATCCTCTTTTTTACCTATGGCCATTATTTCCAGAGACCTGATGGACGCTATCTGTTCCGTAACTATCAGTATCAGAGCTTGACCAAAGTTGGAAACTGGGTCGGCAACCCAGCTCTGAAACCGGAAAAGACTGTGGCCTATGATATTTCCTTCGAACACTTGTTTACACCCAGTCTGAAAATGTCCATCACCGGATATTTCAAAGACGTGTCAGATCTGGTTAACAACGAGAAATTTGTGTTTCCTGATGGCACGGAAGTCAACCGGTATGTGAATGGGGATTATGCCAACGTAAAGGGTGCTGAATTGGCCGTGAAACGTCAGAAGCTAGGCTTTTGGAGTCTCCAGGGGAATGTATCCTATTCTATTGCCACGGGCCGAAATTCCTCAACGGGTGGTGTAAAATTGTATCCCTATGACAAGAAAATGTATCCCCTTGATTTTGACCGCCGGATCAGCTCCAATGTAAACCTGGGACTATATTCAAACAAAGGTCTCCCGGCACTGAAGTCGATTACCCGCAATTGGGTGGCTAACTTTCAATACGAATACGGAACTGGAAAACCCTTTTCCAGTTATGGCGTATTGGGAGCTGTAAACGATCAACGCTTACCTTCCTATGACAATCTGGATATCCGTATTAGCCGTAGTTTTGAGGTGAATGCATTAACCCTGCAGCTCAATCTTGATATCTACAACGCACTCAATAACGATGTGCATCAAAGTATTTACACCAGTTATTTCAACCAGGATGAGGATCCCGGGGATGACAATCCACCTGACATCATTTACAAGGAGGAATTGTCCAATTTGATCATTAGGACACCCCTGATCTACCCCGCAGAGCGGCAGTTTAAACTCGGCTTGTCGCTGAAGTTTTAATCCAGTGATCCTAGGAGACATTATGAACCGAAAGTTAGCCCTCTATTTAACCCTGATATTTACCAGTTTGTTGCTCCAGGCAGCAGGGGAGCCTATGTCGTTCAAAAACAAAAAAACATCCATATTTAAAAAGAGTGAATTGGTGCCCTATGACTTCAATTACCATCGGAACGGCACACTTTGGATGCGCGTCACCAATTTTTCCATGATCGGGGATGACTCATATCGCGAACGCACGCCGTCTGCAGATTGGCCCGGTGGCTCAGGGAACTCGTACCTCTATCGAGGCTCCTTGTGGCTGACAGGCACCCGGAATGGCGCCAGGGGAACCAGCACGACTGAAGACAAAGAGTACACCCCTTTGGCACTGGTTCAAATGGAAACACTCCAGAATGGATTGGTCGAGCATTCATGGACTCAATTTACAGATGCCATCAAAGTCAACGATACACATATTCCCCTGGGTCTTGAGATTACGCAGCATGCTTATAGTTATGGTCTCAACTTTGCAGACGATTTTATCATCTTCCGGTATTTCTTTAAAAATGTAGGTGTGGATACGACAGGGGATGGGTTTGCAGATGATCTTTCCACACTCCAAAATGTGCATTTTACGTTCAGAATGGATGGGGATGTTAGCAAATTGACCACCTGGGACGCAGAAGCTGATTTTGTGAATCGTGATGATCTTGCCTTGTGTCATACGACGAACTGGGACGAATTAAAACTTTTCCCGTATATGGAATACCAGATGGATCAGGATACCGCCGCCTGGCCATATATTTCTCAGTTTGTGGGTGATTCAACCTTAACCATCATGTTTGATGGTGATAATCGGGGCTATGTCTCTGAAGTAGATACAAGTCTTCTGGACCTCTCAACGGTTTCAGGTTCCTATCTTCATGATAATGCCAATGATGATTTTGCAAACCCAAATCCAGTGGGCGTATATCAGACTCCCGGTGTTTTGGCCATGAAGATGATTCACAGTTCACCTTATATGAAACCCAAGTCCTACACCACCTCTTTTATTGGTCAGGATTTTTCCGGGGATGCCGCCATGTGGTCTAATGCCATCGGAAAAACCACCTTCGACAAATTGTTCAAGCTGCCGCCTTTCCTCGGTGGCGGTGTGAATGAAGGGGATTATCGGGCTATAACCACATTTGGTCCCGTTGATTCATTGGCCTTTGGTGATTCCATTGAGGTGGTCTTCGCCATCGGGGTGGGTGCAGATGCTGATCGCGCCGGGATTTACAGTTTTATCCGACTTGTAGAGGATATGGAGGTTGCGAAAACTTTGGTTGCAGAAAATTTCCAGGTGGATCAGACGGAAATTCCGCCTTTGGCGCAATTGAATATTGGAGCTGTTCTGGATGCTGATAATGTATTCCAGGGTGTGGATGTTACCTGGGATCCCAGCGCATCCATGGCGCATCCAAACTTTACAGGCTATATCCTGGCTAAGTTCAAAGAACGAACGGTTGCAGGCTTACCCATCTATGACACCCTCAGGGTGCTTACCAAGGCCGAAGTCCAGGCTGAACTAACGAGTACTGGCGATTCCTATGTTAGTGTTTTTGATTCTGATGTGTTGTTTGGATACGATTATACCTATTCTCTGATTGTGACGGGCTACTCGGACAAATATTTCAATATGGAGTTGGCTACCAGCGATTTTATCACGGCAACTGGGAAAAGTTTGGTGAACACCCTCGATGATATTCTGGTTGTTCCCAATCCTTATCGTGCCTCAGCCCCCTGGAACAATGCCACACCGTCTTCCTCGTCCCAGTGGAAAGATCGATTATTTTTTATCAATTTGCCTGAGGATGCTGTTGTAAGGATATTCACCCTGGATGGGGATTTTGTAAAAATGATTCTGCCCACAGATTCACGCGGTATTGAAAACGCTCCTGAGACCAACACAGCCACCGCTGAATGGGATCTCGTCAGCAGATCCAATCGTGAGGTTGCCCCTGGCGTGTATCTTTACCACGTGAGTTCATCTCTGGGCGACAAAACCGGCAAATTCATAATTCTTAAGTAGGGTGAGGGAAACATGTATAAACTCCTGATATCAATGTTGATCCTGCTCAATAGTCTCTGGGCCTCATCGTCTATCGGTTCTGTTGCCGGTCAATTCCTGGAAGTCAATCTCCATGTCCGCAATATGGGCATGGGAAATTCCGGGACCTCACTGGTTCGGGGGAGTTCAGCCATGCTTGTCAATCCAGCAGGCTTATCTGACCTCGGTGAAACGGGCATGCTCAATTCTTATGTAAGCTATTTAAACTGGCCCGCAGACATCAGCTTTGGGGCTTTGGGTGTGGCGTATAATGTGGAGACCATCGGTACATTTGGTGTGAGTGCCGTCTATGTGACCTATGGAGATGAAATTCGGACCACACCAGACATGCCGTTTGGTGATGGAACCTTTTCTCTCGGTGGTATGAGCATCGGTTTAAGTTTTTCGCGCTATATTACAGATAAGTTCTCCTTTGGGATGACTATGAAAAATGTAAGCGAATCCTATGATGACGATGGCTATTCACAGCTGGCTTGGGATATCGGCACCTTGTATCGGACTGGCTTTCATAATTTGAATATCGGTATGAGCATCCTGAATTTTTCAAAAGAAGCCCAGTTTAGCGGTCAATATCTTGATTTCAGCAATCCTGTCGAAGTTGCAGTGAATGATAGTAGCTCATATGACACCTGGCCCCTGCCCATGACATTCAGGACCGGTATTTCCATGGATGGTTGGAAGAATACCTTTTTCAGCTCGCATCTGGCTGCAAATATGATACATTCTAATAATAGTCATGAATTGTACGGATTAGGAGCTGAACTCGTTTTCATGAATAAGTATGCACTCCGCATGGGTTATCAGATGGGGACAGATATTCAGGGATTGAGCCTGGGTGGCGGCATCGAATTAATCCATGGCATTCGCCTGGATTATGCATTCAATAGTATGGAATATTTCGGACCCAGGCATCGTTTTGGCCTGGACATGAATTTTTAGAAAGAGTTATATTAATAACCAAACGAAAGGAAGCAAAATGAAGAAAGTTACTCGTATCCTGTTATTTGGACTATTCCTGATAGCCCAAGTGCAGGCAGATTTGTTCCCCAGAATTGATTTCGTGGAGATCGACGATAGCCAGGTAACCAATAATGGTGGAATAGGAAACTTCATTGCTGGAGTGGATGTTGATGAGGATGGCCTTATTGAAATCTACATGGTCAATGACAACTGGAATGACACTCCCGGTGAACTAGTGCCCCGTATTTACAAGTATGAAAAAGCCGTAAATGGTGATTGGGACATGGTTTGGAGTGCTATTCCACCAGCCACATTGGTAGATATGCAGAATACCTGGCCCACTTTAGTGCTGGCCGATCTTGATGCTGATGGCAAACAGGAATTGGTCTGGGGCATTGTTAACAACACTGGAAATATCACGAATCCAGCCCGCATCGTTGTGTATGAACATGCTGGTGGCGATAATTTTGGCGTAGAAAACGCTGGTTCCTATGATCCGAATTCAACGTGGAGCATTACCAGCACTGATGGCGAAAGTATTCGACCTATTGATATGGAAGTTGTTGATATTGACGGAGATGGTGTAGACGAGATTATCTTCGCTGACCGTCATGGGAATACCAGTGGCTATTATTACGGAATTTGTTCTGTTAACGATATCCCCGATAACGGTGATGGTTCAGAAACCTGGACGCTTGAGAGCGAAGGCCATGATTTTGGTCTCACTTCCACCGTGGAAAATAAATGGGATGTTGCCATTGTCGGCAGTAACGCCTATTTCTTCTCAGAAACAGAGATCACCAAGATCAGTTGGACAGGATCAGCCTATGAATATGCTGGTCTTTCACCTTTAGCTGGTGGATCCTGCGTCCAGTCCGCAATGGGCGTTGATGTTGATGAAGATGGTACTACCGAAATCGTAGGCGCCATTTATGATTGGGGCGATGATTCCATGAAAGGTGTTTACGTCATGGAAGAAATGGGTGATACACTCATGTCCACACAGGTTGTCAATCTGGCAGAGTACTGGCCAAGCGGTTCCAGAGGTCCCTGGGGTGGTGCCATGGGCGATATTGATAACGATGGCTATATTGACTTTGTATATGGTAGTCGCGCATCAACACCTAACAGCATCATCATCCGCTGTTCCTATTTAGGTGGTGAGATTACAGCCCCTGAAAACTGGGAAACAACGATCATTGACTCAGTCTATGCGGTTGAAGACATGGCCAGCGGTGGTATCTGGAGTCTAATCAATATTGCCAATATGGATGAGGATGATGGTCTTGAAGTCCTTTACACCTCAAGTTCATCTGTCCCATATTCACTGGCATTCCCCACCACAAATGTTTCAGCACCTGTGATTATTTTGGATTCTCCCAATCATAGTGTATCCATCAAAGAGTTGGATGTACAGATTGCCAAGGACTACAAGCTGATGCAGAATTATCCTAATCCCTTTAACCCAAGCACAACTATTACCTTTAACCTCCCGACTAGTGAGTTGGTGAGCATGTCCGTTTACGACATGACAGGTAAAGAAGTTGCTACTTTGGTGAATCGCTCAATGAGTGCAGGATCCTATGATCTTACATGGGGTGGTTTGGACAACAATGGTGTGCAGGTGGCATCTGGTATGTACATTTATACCTTGAAAACCACTTCCTTCACTGAATCAAAGAGAATGGTTCTGCTGAAGTAAAACAACACACTTGTGATTTAATAATGAGAGGCTGTCTTCGGACAGCCTCTTTTATTTTTAAAAATGTAGGGTCGATTTGGGCTTCAAGAGCCTGTTGATTACGTGAATTATGGTGCCTGGTTGGGAATTCAAAGAATGATATTTTTCCATCATGGATACTATGAAATGGGATGGACCAATCTAAAGTGGGTGTCACCTGCGGCCTTGGAGTAAACTTGGGTCAGGGTAACGGTCTCATAGTTGTTAAAAAGTGCTCCCATGCTGGTTATGGTTGGCTAAATAGGGTGAATCAATTTTCTTTAGATATGCAATTCTGACCAATCTTACCGTATTGGTAGAAAACGGCTCGTTTGAGTCATTATTTGATTCAAACTGATGAGCAGATATATTTGTGCTATATTGAAGCAGGCGAAATTCAGGTCCCAGCCATTCAACCGACGCGAATATTCATCCTGAATTATGCCGTCTATGGGTGTTATTTGCAGCCTCAATTTAGGGTTGGAATTATGGTTAATTTCAGCATATTCGTGTTTGAGTCGATGAGCCTGAAAAAGGAAAAAAAATGAAGCGCTACTCTCGAAATATGCTGGTCCTGGCTAGCCTGATTGTGGGATCGGTTTTGGCTGCGGAGCTGAATCAAATTCTTGAATTGAAAGACGCAGCAAGATCCTGGATTGCATATCATGGATATCCAGAATATTACAGCTCAGCTAAATCGCTCTATCGCATTGATAATCAATCAATTAAATCCATGTCCACCTACAATTCGGATGTACAAATTAGTCTCTCACCAAACGGTGAATATCGCTTGTTTTCAGCGCTTCAGGGTCTGGATGAGGTCAAGAAGGGTCAACGTTATTCGGACTATTATGTCCATGACGACCATGATCAGCTCCTGTACACCGTAAATCGGGGAACTGCTGCTGATTTAAAGCCCTTAGTTTCTGCAATATCTGATCAGGGAGTGCTGGCCTTGGCTGACCCAGTGAAAGCCATGGTAACTTTTTATGAAGCAGGAAAGCTCATCGCTGAGGGCCAGCTGTACGAGGATGATGGTGATATGAGCCTGGAGCGAAAGATTCTCATGGAATGGGTGGGGGAGCAATGTTATATCCTTCTGGAGCGTCCAGGCTTCAATGGTGGTCTAGCTGTAAACTCCTTATTCATCAGAATTAATGCAGACGGCCAAGACCAGCTCACACAGCCACTACCGTTTTCATATCTCCAAAAGTTTGTCTTCCAAAACAATCGATTCTTTATTAGTGGTTATAATTACAGCGCCAAAAACCAACAGATGCAACCCATCATTGTGGAAGTTAGCGCTAATGGGTTGGTCCTCTGGAACAATGAAAACTTTGGCCACGAGTTAGTGATGTCCTGGAATGGGGAGTTTTTAGCTGCGCTAAGTAGTCATGAACAAATCCAGCTCTTTGATCTGAAGCAAAAGCGAGTTGAACAAATAAATTTTGACCATGAAAATAAAGTTTGCCTGGGACTGACCGTGAACAATCAAGGCCAACTTGCGCTAATCAGGGTTGCAGTTGATTTTTTCGCCAAACGCAATACTCATTTTGCTCAGGTATATTTTCCGCGAGCAAAAAAAGTGACAGATATTCAAATCGATCCGCGTTTCTCAAAGTTATTCCAGATCCACACTGATGGGGATCGCTTTTATGTGGGTAGCAATTACGAATGGCTTGAAATTGCGCAATGATCCCTAAACACTTTCTCTTTTTACTCATGCCCTTATGCCTGTTTGCACAGATCAACAATTTTTCCTGGCCCATGGCTCCAATGAATATCCAACATCGTATTTCAGCCACCTTTGACGAGTGTCGCGAGGATCGGGATCATTTCCACAATGGAACCGACATGCCTCTTGCTCCCGGTGAAAACGTTTTAAACATCCAGGCTGGTTTAGTCTTGGAAATTGGATCAGACTGGATTCGGGTTGAAGATTTTGCTTATGTACATGTCATCCCCCTTGCAACGCTGCATGTCGGTAATAGTGTCGCCCAGGGTGGGGTTGTGGGACTAACTGATAGCTATGCCCATGTTCATCTCAATTATGGCGGAGGAGCCAGTGGTCATCCTGCAGGGAATCCATTGCTTCCTGGTAAGATCACTCCTTTTGTTGATTCCTATCATCCCAGATCACCCATCATCCAATTTGTCTCGGATGGTAGCTTTGTGGCCTTTCCCTCAAATAATATAAGTGGTCGTGTCGATATCATCGCTCAGGCCGCTGACACGACAGATCTGTTATCCAGCATTGACATGAATAATGGAATCTACACCATTGGCTGGGCACTTTACACTGCAGATACCACTGAAGTTCTTCAGGGACCCTTTTTCGAATTTGAAGCAAATGTTCAATATTCTAATGCGAATATCAATTGGGTCTATGCACCGGGTTCAAGCACCAGCATTTACAAATACATTATTACCAACCATTTTAACTATAACGGCTTTCTCGATTGTGATCTTTACCCACCAGGACCTTATGTCGTTGCAGTGATGAGTTCGGATACACAAGACAATTGGGATACAACCTTCGTGCCCATTCAGATCAGCGATATTGATATCCTGCCACCAGGGCAGCCGGTGATAACATATTTGGGACCGGATGATAATGGTGCTCTACATCTTGAATGGACAGCTCCCAACGACCCTGACCTGGCTGGGTATATTCTGGAATTTTCATCGACCAGTGAGAGTTGGACGCCATACCCGGGAACTGATATACTTTCGGCGGACATGACCAGCGTCACTGTGACTGGATTCCCAGTGAATGCATACCGTGAATTCAGACTGGTAGCGATTGACGATGCTCCCATTCCAAATCGGAGCCAACAATCGGATACTTATGGAGTGAGGCTGAACAGCACTGCAGAAAATGTTCTCATCGTTGATGGATTTGATCGCACCAACGGCTCCTGGACTTCAAAAAGTCACAATTTTGCCACCTATTATGCTGAGGCCATTGTCAATAGCGGCTCCCCGGTTTCCATAAGCACAGCAACTAATGAGTGGGTGACCCAATCCCAAATTCTGAGTGCTTATGATGTTGTGATCTGGTTTGTAGGGGATGATAGCCGTACCGAGGAAACTTTCAGCACTGCTGAGCAAAATGTTATTTCAAATTATCTTGCAGCAGGTGGCTACTTTTTTGCTTCAGGGGCGGAAATTGGATATGATCTGAGCGCTGGATCAGCGGGGGATCAAGCTTTTCTCAACCAGACATTGCATCTTGCTTATGCTGGAGATGATGGGAATAGCCCGGCCGTCAATGGTGTAGCTCCATATTTTTCAGGAATATCTTTCAGTTATGGCACCACGCCCTATGAAGAAGACTGGCCCGATTATTTTACGCCAAATTCAGGCGGTCAGATCGCCCTTCAGTATGGTAATTCCAGAAATGCGGCGATCAGCTATCGCGATGAATCGTCAGGAACCTTCGTCATGGGTCTCGCTTTTGAAACCATCGATACGGAGCTGGCACGCTCAAATCTCATGGACAGGATTCTTCGATATTTTGATGGGACTGTAAATATCGATGATATCCAAATCCCTGCAACACTCTCAATATCAAGGATATATCCTAATCCATTTAATGGATCAACTCGCATCGATTATCAGTTGGACGAATCAGGAATAGCCACGCTTTATGTCTTTGATATTCTAGGTCACCAAGTCATCACTGTTGCGCTGGGGAATCAGAATGCTGGTTCTTATTCCTGGAATTGGAATGGATCAGATCAATTTGGATCAGCGCTGCCAAGTGGTGCCTATTTTGCTCGCATTGGACAGAAACTCAGGCAGAGTTCGACCCAAAAATTGCTTTTATTGAAATGACACCGACAACTATAATAAAATTTGTTTTTGCTACTTTCTCTATGCTCGGGGTCATAAGGGCTGATATTATGCACATCATTCCCTACACTCAATGGACCTTCGATGTACCCTTGGAGCAAATCATTTTCCGTGAAAATAACGCTGGCTTTCCCATATACCTAACCATCGGAACAGATCTCATAACTCATTATGATAGTTTGGGGATTAAGACCCGCGAAAATGCAAGAGCAGTGGGTGATCTTTTTCAAATTAATTCAAATCACAGTGCTTACATGCTGGTTCAAGAGCATGAATCCATGCAGATCGAAGATGCAGAACGCTTGTATTCGTTTCAGGTGTTTGCTAGAAATGGACGACCAAACTATACTGTGACTCACGGCGTCGATATTGCAGGAGGTCCCCTTAATTATTCGCTGACCAATGACAAGAGCATCTTGTTAACAGACAGTAAGCATGCCTGGGTTCTTGAATTGAAAAATGAGGATACATTGTTGTTCATTGAATCAGGACTCTCTGAGAATCAACAGGAATGTAGTCCCCTCATCCTGGCCGCTCAATTGAAGGCAAGCAATGAAATGGTCACAGCTTCAGCCTGTAAAATTCAAGCAGGCCAAGAAAGCGATTTACCATTAATGTTTGAACTCCAAATGTGGAATAGCAATAATCGGATTGGAGATATTGTGACGATGCCTGGTAAATTGAAGAGTCTTCAGTCACTTCCCGGCACAGATTATTACTTTCTGGAGATTGATGACGGCTATGAATCTACTTTGACTCTGTTTAATCGCGACAAAATCATGGGGCATTATCCCTGGAAATCTTGGGAAATTAGACCCCTTGGGCAAGAGGCTGCTTTTGTGATTTCAGAAAACGATTTGAATGTTATCAATCTGGGTGATGGTGCCCTGATTAGTAGCTATCATCCTATTGATCTGAGCACCATAAGTGATGCAACTTACTTGCCTGACTGGGATCTCTTTCTGTATTTGCGCTATGAACCCTATTTTACTGAAGCTGGTGAACAGGCATACCGCAATTTTGAGCTGGAGGGAGTGACAAAAACCGGTAGGATCGCCCATCGTAGCTCATTTGGCACCTGGACATATACACTGCCAAAAATTTCCAGGATTAGCAAAGATTTATTTGCAATTCATATACACAATGCTGTTCTTGTTTACCGTCTTGAATTAGAACGAAATTAGGTTCATCAAATTAGCAAAATAATAGAAATGAGGAGTATACAGTGAATCTTAGATTAAGTCTTTCCATGCTGTTTATTATGGCGTTTATTGCCTGTAGTACACAACAGGAAGTTATCATAGCTGAAAAACCATTTGGACTGTCAAATGTGGAACAATTGACCTTTGAAGGTGACAATGGTGAAGCGTATTGGGGACCAAAAGGGGAGGAGATAATTTTCCAGAGCAAGCGCGATGGCAATGCTTGCGATAAAATCTATGTTATGAATGCAGATGGATCCAATCAGCATCGAGTGAGTCCAGATGTGGGCGCGCACACCTGCTCATATTTCAGCATCGACAAGCAGAGAATAATTTTTGCCTCAACCTTCGGAGTGGTTGATAGCTGCCCACCCAGACCAAAACCTCAGGGTAATAAATACCTCTGGCCACTCTTTCCATACGATATTTATTCATCTAATCCAGATGGTTCTGACCTTGTCCGAATCAGAGAAAACACAGGTTATGATGCGGAACCCACCGTCTCATATCTTACGGGACAGGTCATTTTTACATCTGAAATTGATGATGATCTTGAGTTATTCACCATGAATATCGATGGTTCTGATGTCAAGAGATTAACCAACCATCTTGGCTATGATGGAGGTCCCTACTTTAGTCCAGATGCACAAAAAATTGTCTGGCGTGCCTGGTATCCTGAAACTGCTGAAGATACACTCCGCTGGCAGGAAAATATGGCTCTGAATCAAGTTGAAGCCGTGCCATTAGACATTTACAGTATGGATGCCGATGGCCAGAACATGAAGCGCTTGACTGACAATGGCGCCACCAATTGGGCACCTTCATGGCACCCCAATGGCAAGCAAATCGTTTTTTCATCAAACATGGATGATTGGAATGTAGCGGCAAATGCCTATGGACACAATTTTGAGCTATATATCATCAATATTGATGGCACAGGGTTGGTCAGATTGACACACAATACATATTTTGACAGTTTTCCCATGTTTAGCCCCGACGGAAAATCCATGGCATTTGCTTCAAATCGTGATGCTGACAATCCACGAGCAACTCACATTTTCAAGGCAGAATGGACCGACTAGGTCAATTATCTAGCACATTTCAATACACTCAAAGCGGTGATTCGAATCACCGCCTTGGGTGTAAGCAATCCTGGGGTAGTGTAACTTGTGAATAAACTCCTGCTGGCATATCTACCCTACGGTGTCATCGATTTATTTTTAACCCTGGCCATCATCTCTGAAATTGTCAATCAGCGCTATGACCTGCTCTGGTCAAATCTCCCTATTTTTATTTGGGGCATCATTTCACTCAATCAAAAAATAAAAGCCGAAGCAAATGATCCTGGCGATTGAACTGATCCTCCTGCTTATAACCGTCGTATTGATGATTCATGCTGCCAGACAGTATAATCTACAGTTCGTTACTCTTTTTTGGACAGCTGGCATGGTCATGGGAATCATTCGGGAAATCGCTTTTTCGGGAATAATTAACTTATACCAATATGGGGCTTTTCACCTTGTCTTATTTGGTGTACCCCTGGTATTTTGGGTATTCTGGACAAACCTTGCTTATGTCGCCTGGCAGTGGAGTAATAATTTCCTGAACTCTGAATATCTCACAGCAAAGGCCTGGGATTATAATCTTCCACTCATTTTTATGACAATGGTTTTTCTGGCGTTCTTTTTGGAAGCTTTTTTCTCCCAGTTTCAATTGATTAGCTGGCAAATTGACTCGATTCATATGTTTTGGGGACAGACGCCCATACTGGCGCCTTTTGCGTATGGCTATACTACCCTTGTCTTTATGAGCAGTCTAAAAATATTATCAAAGGAAGTTTCTCAACCCTGGCAGATTCTAAGCTTGAAGTTGCTTGCAGCCCAGCCCATGGTAATCCTGGCTAATCTGGGCTTACTGCTCATAACCAATCTCGGGTTTATTCTTGTTTTTTCATGATTGACAGGGGATTGAGGTCAGATTACATTAGCCCGCTTTTTTGATATGCCCGGGTGGCGGAATTGGTAGACGCGCTAGGTTCAGGATCTAGTATATTCACGTATGTGCTGGTTCGATTCCAGTCTCGGGCACTATTTTGAGCAATCCAAAGCCACTGCACTCAGCGGTGGCTTTCTGTTTTAGTCAAGAATCCCTCCTTACTGTCATTCTGAATGTGTGCAGCACATTAAGAATCTTGATCATCCAATATTTCTAATTTCAATTTTCAAGATTCATCCTACATTCTCTTTCAAATTTCTATTTTCACGTTTCTTATTATTTTAGATATGTTGCAAGCCGCAAGGAGAGGCATGGATTATCCCGAATTGGAAAATACTACCCCTGTAGAATTTGGAAAACAATTCGTTTCTTTTGTGCAGGGAGAACGCGATGATGATCGCATATCCATTAAATATTACCAGGATCAATCACTGGGAACCGTCTATGCAGAGGTGATCTTCGGTAGACTGGCACAAGGACCACCTGGACATGCTCACGGCGGTGCAATATCAGCTGTATTTGATGAGCTGATGGGCGCCTGTTGCTGGCTAAATGGCTATCCAGCCATGACTGCACAATTCACAACCCGGTTTTTTAAACCAGTCCCCCTGAATATTCCACTGCTTTTTTCTGCGCGCATAAAAGCACGTGATGGCAGTAAAATCCAATTGCGCGCTATACTATTAAACCAGGTAGACCAGCGATACGCCACTGCCAGGGGATTATTTATCTCTCAAGACATACAAACATTTGAGCGCATGAGCGGGATAAAATCAGAAAAATTTCCTCAATCAAGTGCAATGCAAATACATAAGAGACCATAGAAAAAGGAACGAATTATGGCATGGGTATTCAAATTTGATCTCGACAAATATGAAGTTGAAGATCTAAAGATCATCTTGGAAAAGTTGAAGAAACGCGACATTACAAAAACTGAGATATCAGTGAATGGCGATGTTCGGAAATTAGCTACAAATATGCTTAAGGCAGTATACGACCAGGAAGACTTCTTCAAGGATGGTCGCTGGTGAGACTTAAACCCAAAGCCTGAGCAAATTTCTCAAACCAAAGCCGGAGAGGAAACACAATGCAACGTTTTGCCATGTTATTTACAAAGCCGATTGCCAGAATATTGATATTTACCCTGGCCGTGTCTGCCTACGCTGCCAGTTCCAGTTCCACCCCAGTTGGCGAAATCAGCTGGTCATTTTTGATTATGTGGCTTATGGGTGGTTTGTCCCTTTTTCTAATTGGTATGGATAAAATGAGTGAGGGGCTTAAAAAAGTGGCTGGAGACAAGATGCGGAACATCCTCTCCATTTTAACAAAAAATCGGATTATGGGTTTGGGTGTGGGAGCATTTGTCACCATGATTATCCAGAGCTCCAGTGCAACAACCGTCATGCTGGTCAGTTTTGTTCAAGCCCAGCTCATGACATTTACCCAATCTTTGGGTGTTATCCTTGGGGCAGATATAGGCACGACGATTACAGCACAATTAATTGCGTTTAAATTAACAGATTACGCCCTCTTGATGATTTCCATTGGTTTCCTTACCACTATGTTTTCCAAGTCTGACAATTATAAAAATATTGGTGATGCAATTCTCGGTTTTGGAATACTCTTTTTCGGAATGAAGCTGATGTCAGACGCCATGAATCCATTAAGTAGTTATCCAGCCTTTGTTGATGTACTTAAGGATCTGGAAAATCCGATCCTCGGAGTCATTGTAGGGGCACTATTCACTGCCTTGATTCAGAGTAGTAGTGCGTTCACTGGCATAATAATCGTGTTGGCGCAACAAGGTTTTCTCTCACTTGATGCAGGCATTCCATTGATCATGGGAGCCAATATAGGTACCTGTGTAACTGCAGGACTGGCCTCTATTGGTGCAACACGAGAAGCCAAACGTGTCGCGATTGCACATGTCCTATTCAAGGTCTCCGGTGTTGTTCTGTTTATTTTTTGGATTCCCGCATTTGCTGATATTATTCGCTCCATTTCTCCAGTTGGTGAGGGTTCGGAGATGGCCAAATTGGCCGCTGAAACTCCTCGCCAAATAGCAAATGCCCATACCATATTCAACCTGTCTTTGGGATTCTTTTTCCTGCCGTTTACACCATTAATTTCAAAATTTATTTTTCGAATTTATCCTGAAAAAATTCAGGAGCAGGGAATTGCGCCTAGCACTGAGTTCATTAATGATGTTGCTTTGGGGACGCCTTCCTTAGCCCTTGATCTGGCTCGCTCGGAAATTGCCCGCATGGCAAAAATATTGGGTCGCATGGTGAATGGCATCACACGGCCTTTCTTCATGAAGGATCCGGGGATGGATGAATTTATGCCGCAGTTGACTTTTACTGAAGGCATTGAGATGCGCGAAGGCAAGATTGATTATCTCGATCATCGAATTACGACATTTTTGCTCAGTCTTAGCCAAAACGAAGTTAATGATAAACAGGCCAACGAAATATTTACCATGATTTCCATTGTCAGACATCTGGAGAGCATTGGAGATGTTATCAGTAAAAACATGATGCCGCTGGTGGCAAAAAAGAAAGCGCTGAAATTGGATTTCTCAAAAGAAGGTAAGGAAGAGCTTGAGGTTTATCATCAGAAGGTGCTCCATCAGATCCATCGTCTCCGCGATGCTTTTACCGAACTAGATCCCATCCAGGCTCAAAAATTGATGCGGAAACAGGCCAAATATAGCGACCTGGAAGCCAAATATACTGCCTTCCATCTTGCCAGAGTTCAGGAATCCAGAAACGAGTCCATAAAAACCCATGAGATTCATATGGAACTCTTGGACATGATGAAACTCATCAATGTCTATACTGGCGACATCGGAAAATTGATTTTTGAGCTCGGTGAGAAACAGCAAAATGAATAGCACACACTGGTCTGTTCATAAATGTACTGAATTTATCTTCATGATACTCGACTGAAATTATGACCCCGCCGGCCAAGTATATCAGTGAGCACCAGGTGCAGGGAGTTAACAGCTCATCGCAGATCATCCCGCGATGGGAATGGCGCCATTTCAGTTCGGATTATAAAAGCTTAAAAATCTATTTCAGTCGGTTCGATCAGCCAGTTGTTCAATTAAGTGATGAAATTTATTTTCTGATTCATAATCCTGAAATAAATATCAAACTTCGTCACAATCTGATTGATATTAAAAAACGACTGTCAGTTGATGCCAATGGGCTCGAAAAATGGACTCCACTTTTAAAAATTGAATTTCCGGTTAACACTACAAAGATGCAGGAGTTTTTTAAACTTTCAGAGCTGGTCTATACTGATTCTGTTGCAGGAAATGATGTCAACACATTTGTGAAAGGGATATCGCAAATAAATGAGGTGGTTGTTGTCAATATTTCAAAGCGCAGATATAAATATTATGTTATGGGTGTGGCTGCGGAATTGACCAAGATAAAAGCCAAGCAGGTCGAATTTGCCACAATTGCCCTGGAGCATGAAGATGCAGATTTAATCAAACAGGCAAAAATAGAATTAGGCATAAACATTAATTCGAATGAAAATTATCCCGCTGCATTAAAAAGATACAGGAGCCTTACTTAATGGAGGATTATCATGGGCTTTGAGATAGAAAGAAAATTTTTGGTTAAAACGGACGCATATAAAAAACTTGGCACGGGAGAAAAATACGTTCAAGGTTATTTGAGCCGTCAAAAAGAACGCGTTGTACGCATTCGTAGGGCTGGTGATGAAGCATTTATGACGATTAAAGGCATTACCAAAGGAGCCACACGTCTGGAATATGAGTACAGCATCCCTGCTGATGAGGCTGACGAGATATTAAAAAAGCTGTGCGAGCATCCCCTTATTGAGAAAACCCGATATAAAATAAAAGTTGACCATGATTTATGGGAAGTTGATGAATTCCATGGTTTCAATGAAGGGCTTGTAATTGCTGAAATTGAGTTACTGGAAGAAGATGATGAATTTTCCAAACCAAAGTGGTTGGGAGCAGAGATTACCCTGGACAGTCGTTATTATAATTCAAACCTGATCACAAAGCCGTTTAGAACCTGGACAGCAGAAGAAGAATGAGAGTTCGTGTAAGTATTATGCCCTGCGAATTGATTCATATTAGTATTAAGAAAGTGTAAAATGATATTCAAAAAGACCAAATCACTCGAGCTGCAGATGGATACATTTCTGGACAAGATTTCCGAAGCCGGTATCAACTTCAGAAGAGGCGTCAAAGCCTATATGCATAATTCACAGGCAGATTTTGAACGCTACATGGCTGAAATTCGTACCCTTGAACATGAGGCGGATGAGCTGAGGAAAAACATTGAGACACAGTTATATGCTCAAACTCTGGTGCCAGAATCTCGTGGAGACATTTTGGCGCTGATGGAAACCAGCGATGATGTGATTGATCGGGCGACTTACACCCTGGTTGAGCTCTCAGTCGAACATCCCTTTGTTCCAGACGAATTTAAAGAAGGTTTTATCGAATTGGCACGCACCAGTGTAAAAGCTGCCGAGGAAATGGTATTGGCTATGCGGGCCTTCATGAGGGATCCTTTAAATGTCCGCAACTATCTCCATAAAGTTTATCATTGGGAAAAAGAATCAGATCTGCTTTCCGAAAGTTTGAAGCGATCAATATTTGCCAGTGAAGACCTACGTTTAAGCCAGAAGATTCATCTCCGCTATTTTGCTTTACATATTGATAACGTCGCTGATCGTGCTGAAGATGTTGCTGATCGACTAGCGATTTATACCATCAAAAGAAGCATCTAAACATGCTCATAATGCTTTTCCTCTCCAGCGGTCTTTTCCTGGGATGGTCGCTGGGCGCTAACGACGCGTCCAATATATTTGGCACTGCAGTTGGCACCAAAATGGTGAAGTTTTACACTGCAGCCATAGTGGCAAGCATTTTTGTCATCTTAGGAGCCGTGGTCTCTGGGGCTGGTACTACTCAAACACTAGGTGCGCTTGGAAGTGTGGATATGATTGCTGGCGCCTTTATGGTTGCTCTGGCAGCTGCCCTGACCGTTTTTTGGATGACTCGGCTGGGATTACCCGTTTCTACGAGCCAGGCCATCGTGGGTGCTATAGTTGGCTGGAATCTGTTTGCTGGCAGAACTACTGATATCACTACCTTAACCAGGATTGCCTCGACCTGGTTAATGAGTCCTTTGCTGGCCGCACTTTTTTCATTCATTATGTTCTTCATTTTTAAGAACATCATGGCTGTGTGGAAAATTCATATCTTTCGCCTGGATGCTTATACCCGTATCGGTCTGATTGTCATCGGCGCTTTTGGTGCATATTCACTAGGTGCAAATAACATTGCCAATGTTATGGGTGTCTTTGTGGCCGTAATGCCCTTTGACACTTTGAGCTTCTGGGGGCTAAATATAAAAGGTGTACAACAACTCTTCTTTTTGGGTGGTCTTGCCATCGCTGTGGGGATCTTCACCTATTCAAAACGGGTAATGATGACGGTTGGATCCGGTGTGGTGAAGCTTACCCCACAGTCTGCACTCATCGTTGTCTTTTCCCAAGCCATCGTTCTCTTCCTGTTCTCTTCCAAGCTGCTTGAAGGGTGGCTCCTGGCACATAACCTACCCACAATTCCACTGGTTCCCGTATCGAGCTCACAAGTTGTGGTGGGTAGTGTTCTTGGGATAGGTCTGGCTCATGGTGGCCGGAATATTCGATTCAGACAGCTCGGGCGTATCGCCTCAGGTTGGGTCACAACCCCACTTATAGCAGCCTTAATATCATTCATCTCGCTATTTTTTCTCCAAAATGTATTTAATCAACAAGTCGTGAAGCCCGATAACGAAGTTGTCAGCACAATACAGCAAGATATAAATCCTAACAAAAATGGCGATAGGGTACCGCTGAAACAAGAGTAGCCATTTGTGTTGTCCGAATATCCATTTAGCATTTCGAAGCGTGGGGATTAGATTTGTCAAGTCGAAGTCATGGAGGGTTTGATGACTTTTAGTGGTGAAGCTTAGAAATATTAATAACAAAAGCCCGAATGATTTACGCCAAATGATTCGAGGAGAACTTGATGAAAAGATGGTCCGCTTTCATTCTTATGCTGCTAATCCTTGCTACTGTGGGCTGCGATCAAACCACAACGACGCCTGAACATATAGAAGCTGGCTATCTGGTCATTAATGAGTTTCTTGCCAGCAATGATACTACAAATTCTGATGAGTATGGTGATTTTGATGATTGGGTGGAGCTTTTTAACGGAAAAGCCACTGCAATTGATATTGGTGGCATGTACATCAGTGATGCGGTGGCAGATTTGACTCCCTGGAAAATTCCAACCAATGATCCGACATCAACCACTATTGCTGCCGGCAGTTTTCTCGTATTATGGTGTGATAAGGAACCTGAACAGGGAACGTTGCATGTGGACATCAAGCTTTCAAACGAAGGGGAATCCATCATTTTGTGGGAATCAGACGCCACAACACTGGTGGACAGCCTGAATTTTGGTCCCATTGATGCAGGGATATCCATGGGACGGCTCCTAGATGGCGGCAACACATGGGGTACATTTTTAATACCAACTCCTGGTAGCTCGAATGAGTTCTCTAGTCAATAATGAAATATTGTTTAGCATTCACCTTTGTTTTTTTCGCTTCGTGCAACCTGTTTGACACTGGGAAGCCAGATAATTCCACCCCACTTGTCCTGATTGAGGAAATTCAACTGCTTATCTCTGAACCCTCAGGTCTCAGTTTAGACAAGGAGGCTGGATTTCTCTATTGCGTTAATGATCCACCGAATAATCAGGTCCATCGGCTCGATCTCAGTGGGGATTTGAAATTGACTTTGTCATACACTGGTGATGATCTGGAAGGAATATGCTATGACCCTCGCGATAACACTGTGTGGATTATTGAGGAGGGGCGAGGTCAACTGATACATCTGTCTGAGTCAGGGAATTTGATTACTCAGACAGCAGTTGATTATCCTCTGGATAGCAAGAGCGGTCTTGAAGGTGTTGCCTACGAAGCCTCGACACAGTCATTTCTGATTCTAAAGCAAAAGGATCCAGCCGTTATCATTCAGGTCGACTCAAACCTGGTCACTCAGAATTCAAAACAAATTAATTTTGCAGCAGATATCTCCGGGATTTGTCCCGGTCGAAACACAGGAGAGTATCTGATCCTCAGCTCAGAAGACAAGCGCATGTTTGAATGGTCCTGGGAACGAGGTCTCATAGCAACCTACCGGTTTGACATTAAACAGGCTGAAGGGGTTGCCTATGATCAGGACACAGATCGTATTTACATTGTTTGTGATGCTGAGGCTATCCTCTATATCTACAATTTTCCTGAAGCGTGAGTAATATCAAGCCTTTGAGTGACAGCATCATCATATCTGCCTGTCTTCTGGGTCAGGCTTGCCGTTTTGATGGTCAGGGAAAAGCCCGAGCAGAAATAATTGAATTACTTGCTGGCCGTGAAGTCCTCGCTGTCTGTCCAGAAGTGGAGGGGGGGCTCCCCATCCCTCGTCCACCAGCAGAAATAAAAGGGAATAGTGTGCTCCGTGAGAATGGAGAAGATGTGACCAAAGCGTTTGAATTGGGAGCCGAGAAATGTACATCAGCAGGGTTGGCAGCTAAGGCTTCATTGGCAATTCTGAAAAGTCGCAGCCCTGCCTGTGGATGTGGTCAGGTGTATGATGGCTCATTTTCCAAAACACTCATTTTAGGTGATGGCATCTTCACCCGAATGCTGAAGGAAAAGGGGATCGAATGTATCTCCGATGAACAATTTTTAGATAATTCGGATATTCATTAACAAATAAATTAGTACGGACGCTATGCATAGCGTCCCCACATATACCAAAATTCATGATTCATTTTGTAACCCCTACTGGCTCAATGTCTCAAAGACTTGTGAACTGAAACATTTGACAACTGAATGATTAGACATGGTGCTTGTGCAGGTACCCTGAAAGGGAGAAAAAATGACTGAGAATTTGACAAAACAAGATTTCCTTGATAAAGTTTTCGATTATGAGAACGAAAAAGAGTGGAATTATAAAGGTGATACACCCTGTATCATTGACTTTTGGGCTGAATGGTGTGGACCTTGTAAGATGGTTGGACCCGTGCTTGAAGAGCTATCAGCTGAGTATGATGGTAAAGTAAAAGTTTATAAAGTGAATACTGAGACCGAACAAGAACTTGCCGGAGTCTTTGGAATTAGAAGTATTCCTTCACTGCTGTTTGTACCACTTGGCGAAAAGCCACAGATGGCTGCAGGTGCCCTTCCAAAAGAACAATTTGTGCAAGCCTTCCAGGATGTCCTGGGTGTGGCACCGATCACCGCTTAATCTTATAGAAATATTTTCCCGTAAAAGCGCCAGGTGTCACTGGCGCTTTTCTTTTAGCCCGAATGACACTCCCTGATATGACACTCTGACTACGTCGAATGAAATCAGTACAACCTTGGTGAGGGGGCTCGATCCTGACCAGTAACCGATGTCCCTTATCTTTCGTACTTCGACAGACTCAATGTAACAGCGCCAGCTGACGAGTCATTGGCAGGTTCATTATAACAATTCGATCTTCTTTACGCGTCATTCTCACTTCTGCTTCTTTACATCCAAAGACTCTCTATATTGAGCGCAAATGAAAGCTGAGCGCATTTGAATACCAAAGTAATAGCTGGAGTCGACGAAGCAGGTCGAGGACCTCTGGCAGGTCCTGTGGTCGCTTCCGCGGTTATCTTAAATCCTAATGATTTACCTGTTGGTCTTAGGGACTCAAAAAAGCTCAGTGCAAAGAAACGTACTGCATTAGCCATTGAAATTAGGCAGAAAGCTTTGGGAATCGGTATTGGCATTGTACATGAGCAGGATATCGATCGCTGGAATATTCTTCAGGCAACCTTTGAAGCCATGCGGTTGGCTGTCGCTGATCTGGGAATGGAAGCAACAGAAATCCAGGTTGATGGAAATTTCACAATTCCAAAACTAAAGCTCACTCAAAAGGCAATCATTGGGGGAGATGATTTGGTACCAGAAATCAGCGCTGCCAGTATTATTGCCAAGACAACCCGCGACGCCATGATGATTTCATATGATAAGTTATTTCCTGAATATGGTTTCGAATCCCCCAAAGGTTATGGCGCGAAACTTCATATGGAAGCTCTCCACAGTCACGGCAGGGCACCGGTTCACCGCCGAAGTTTCCGCCCAGTCGCCATGAGTCCCAATTCCAATTATCGCTATTTCAACCTGGAGTCATCCTACGGCAGAATCGGGGAGATTTTCGC
>FLOH01000613.1_pt1 | contig 71206 bp, 65 predicted proteins | sample 756751 | NCBI WGS metagenome assembly FLOH01 (sample SAMEA4026879, study PRJEB14308) | marine metagenome | biome: coastal water; material: water | depth 74 m
GCGTCCAGCGGCGCGCCCAGATGGTCCGCAGCCGTCTGTCCGAAATGGTGCTGGAAGCCGGCGACGTATTGCTGGTGCAGGGCGAGCCGGACGATATCCGCACTCTCAGGGCCGACCGCAACATCGTGCTGATGGAAGGCTCGGCCGAGGAAATGCCTGTCGTCCACCATGCCAAGCGGGCCGGGTTCATTTTCCTCGGCGTCGTTGGGTTGGCGGCGAGCGGCATGTTCCCGGTCGTCGGCGCGGCCCTGCTGGGGGCCGTCGGCATGGTCCTGAGCGGCGCGCTCAAGGTGCAGCAGGCGACCCGCGCGCTGGACAGCAAGATTGTCACCATGATTCCGGCGGCGCTGGCCATGGGGGTGACGATGCAGGAAACCGGCGGCGCGCACTTCCTGGCCCAGTCAATGACCTCGCTGATCGAGGGCTCCGGTCCGGCGGTGGTGCTGTCGGGCAGCTTCCTGATGGCCGCCGTACTGGCCAACGTCATCGGCTCGAATGCGTGCGCGGTACTGTTCACTCCCATCGCCGTGGGGCTGGCCACCGAAGTCGGGGCCGACCCACACGTCTTCGCCATCGCCGTGGTGTTCGCCGCCAACGCCGGGCTGGCGACGCCGATCGGCTACCAGACCAACGTGCTGGTGATGGGGCCGGGGCATTACCGATTTAGTGATTATTTCCGTGCCGGGGCGCCGCTGGTCCTGATCCTGTGGCTCGTCTTCTCGCTGTTCGCGCCGTGGTATTACGGGCTTTAATCGACCAGTGGCCGCAACGCCCGAAACAGGACCCGCGTGCCGTTCGAATTAAGGTGCCCGTCGTGAATCGATCCGGTCAGCGGGGCTTTCAGGATTTCCGCGCGGTATATGGGGCTCAGGTCGAACAGGTCGCCGCCGTTGGCCGTTACCGCCTGGCGCAGGCGACCCGTCATGTAGGCGTGATAGTCCCACCATTGTTTTTTGATCGGCCAGTCGCCCTCGGCATGGGCCAGGGTCAGGGCGGCGATATCGGGCGACAACACGAACACCGGCCGGGCGCCATTGGCGATCACCATCGCCGACAGATCGGCGATGACGGCTTCGAAATCGGGCCAGGCGTTTTCCATGTTGGCGATGGCCGCCTTCGATGTCGGAAAACTGAACGTCCCATAAGGCAGGCGAATGGTCAGGGACCCGGGCAATTGGGCCGCCGTCGCGGCATCGGCGGTGGCGCGGGGCTTGGCGGCGGGCCAGGCCCACAGGCTGGCCAACCGGTGCGGCAGCTTGCCCAGAATCGACAGCGTCCAGGGGTAATAGCGGTCGGGGATCGGCAGGTGGATGACCTCGGGCATGCCTAGGTCGTCGCGCCAGTCGCCGCCGGTTTTTTTCGAATTCATGTAGGAGACCGTTCGCGCCAGGTCGCGGGGCAGGTAAATGCCGATCAGGGCGACCCGGTTGGCGACCCGGGGCCGGGCGAAATATTTGTCATAGGCGTCCCGGTACTGGCCCGGTCCCCAGGCCGGCATGGACAGGTTATAGGCGTCGATGCCGGCGGCGCGGAACAGTTCCGCCAGGTTCGGGCCTGTCCCGGCGCCATCGAAAATCGAGGCGCCGATGATCGCCACCTCGGCGGTGGCGCCCAGTTCCCGGTCGTTGCGAAAGCCCTGCCGGTTGATCGCCACGTCGGCATCATGTTTCAGGCGGGTGCCGGGTTTGCGCACGAACAGCAAACCATCGCCCTGCATGTTGGTCTCCGTGAACAGGCCGCGTTCGACAGCCAGCCGTTGGCGGGTTTCGCCTGGCAGAAAGGCCAGCATGTCATCGCCAATGAAAGCGGGAAAAATGCGCAGGACGATTTCCAGGCCGACCAGTCCGGCGGCGACCGTATAGATCACGGTGTTGTTGAGCCCGATCAGTCGCGGTGAGCCGAAAGAAGCCAGCAGATACAGCGACACCATGGCCAGGGCCAGCAGGGTGGCGAAGCGGTAGTAGGAAAAATACCAAATCTGGTGGTTCGCCGAAGGTTCCCACAGAATTGCAATAGCCCCCAGCGAACAGGCCAGCATTGACAGGCTCGGCAGGATTTTCGGCGAAAACATGGGAATGCTCTAAAAGTCGAAGTAGATGAAGGCGCTGGGATTACCGCTGGAAAGTGCCACGCAAATGGTAATCAGGCAGATACAGAATGTAAAGATCACCGCCGCCGGGGCCTTTTCCGATAGCCGTTTGACATGGTCGAAACTGTCGAACGCGTGTAACGCCAGCACCAGAACCGTTAACACAATGACGATGGGATTGGCCACAAGCAGACTTAAATCACCGGCGACCGTCAGGCCCGCGAACATATCGCCCATGGCCTGGAAATCGGGCGCCCGGAAGACGATCCAGCCCAAGGCGACCAGGTGAAAGACATACAGGCGTTTAAACCAGTCGGGCAATATGCGGCGGCTCGCACCGCCGCCATCGCTCAGCCGTTCCAGCACCATGACGCTACCATGCAGGCCGCCCCACAGGATAAATGTCCACGCCGCGCCGTGCCAGAATCCGCCCAGCAACATGGTCATCATCACCGCCAGGGCCAGGCGGGCGACGCCGTGGCGATTGCCGCCCAGGGCCACGTACAGATAATCCCGCAGCCAGCGCGACAGGGTCATGTGCCAGCGCCGCCAGAAATCCCGGATCGACGTCGCGCCATAGGGTCGGTCGAAATTGAGCGGTAGGGCGATGTTTAGAAACAGCGCCAGCCCCAGCGCCATATCGGTATAGCCGCTGAAATCGCAATAAATTTGCACCGCGAACCCGTAGGTGGCCAGGATCACGTCCCAGCGGTTTGCATCGGCGGCGTTGTTGAAGACACCATCGACCACCGGGGCGATCTGATCGGCGACGCCGACCTTCTTGGCGATACCTATGGAAAACAGCAACAACGCCTGTTTCCAGGTCGACAGGTTGAGGCGAATCGCCGAAAGCTGTGGCATCAGTTCCCGCGCCCGCAGGATCGGTCCGGCGATCAGCTGCGGGAAAAACGAAATGAACAGCGCGGTATCCCAAAACGACACCGTCTTTTCGACCTTGCCGGCGCGGGCGTCGAAAACGAAGGCGATGGCGGTAAAGGTAATGAACGAAATGCCCAGCGGCAGGGTCCAGTCGGTGGCCAGTCCGAAGACGAAACCGCTGTATTTAAACACCGCCAGGGGCGCCAATCCCAAGGCGATGACGGCCCCGAAAACCGGTTTTGATACGGGTTGCAGGCGGGCGAACACATAGGCATAGAGCGTCAGTCCGAACAGCACCGCCACATAGGGCGGATACCACCAGCCGTAAAACAGATAACTTGCCGCGGTTACGTACCGGGTCCGGTTTTTGTCCTTAAAAATGCCGAGACCGGACAGGAACAGGGCGAAGAAAATCAGGAAGGTCGGGCTTTGGAACAGCATCGGCTATTGCCTGATCGCGGGCAGCAGTTGCCGGGCCATGATTTGGTGGACCCGGGCGTTGGGATGGGGATCGCCGGGGATGGTCCACAGTTCCGGCCCCTTGAAGGCCTTCAGGCCGTCGAAAAAGTCGATGAATTCCCAGCCGTATTGTCCGACCAGCCGGCGCATCTGTTGATGGGCAAAGGCGAAGGGATAGGATTCAAGCCGGTGGATATCCGGGATCATCGAAAAGACCACCCTGAAGCCGTCCTGCTTCGACATTTGGCTCAACTCGTCCAGCGCCCCGATCATCTCGCGATAACCCTTCGCCTCGGGCCGGTAGACGTCCCGGTAATGGGCGATCAGCGCCGACATGTCGGATGATCCCTTGAGAACGCCCTGGGCGAGATAATACAGGGTGACGGCGAGCTGACTGTTGCGCATCAGGATATTATCGTGACTGGGCGGCAGGTATTCGGCGTCATTAAGGAAAAAATGCACGACCACCACATCGGGGCGGACGGCGGCGCGCCATTGTTCCCTGAACAAGGTCACGGCCCGGCGGGTGTTGTAGTTGCCGATGCCGCCATTCATCACCTGGAATTCCGCGCCCAGGCCATCCTGCAGGCGCGCCCGCAGGGTATCGTTTTCGGCCACGCCCCAACCCAGCGTGATCGAATTGCCCAGCAACAGGACGGTCTTTCCGGTGGCGCTATTCGGCACCGGTTCGGGGCCGCGCATGCCCAGGCTGTTGAGGGCGAAATCGACGCCCTGCAAATGCGCCGTCGCCCCGGCGACATGAACGTGGCCCAGGTCCGGATTGGGGCTTATGTGTTTAAGTTCCTTGGCGTAACGCCACATTTCAATGACGTAGTTTTCCCCGGTGCTGTTTTTCAGCCGCAACATGCCTTCGCCCAGAAGCGCCGTAATAACCAGGGTCGCGAGGGCCAGGGCGACGGCCGTGAAGGCGGTGCGGGCGACCGAATTGGGCATCTAGAAAAGCGCGTACAGGAACGGCGTTATCGCCGAACCGCTGGTCAACGCCAATAGCCCGCCAAGGGCAAACAGGATGAAAAACAAAGGCAGCAGAATCCATTTTTTCTTGCCGATCAGGAAAGCAATGAACTCGGATAAAACACTCATTGTACGGAAGCCTGTCGAAAATCTGATTCCCTGCGTGTCATCGCAAATATCAGATTTACGCCCTTCATTAAAGCTTCTTGGCGGTTACCGAGGGTCTTGAAACGCTTCTGTTGACGCACCGCAATGTTGCTTCTATAAGCGCTGTGGGCCAGCGTTTCCCAACGGACGCCAGCCCTTCTGCAAGGAAGGGAGTAGAAAGTGAATCCTGTTCAGAAACCGGTCATGTGTCCGGAAATCTCCTATTTTTCATCTGGCCCCTGCGCCAAACGTCCCGGCTGGTCCGTGGATGCGCTATCGGATGCGCTTGTCAGCCGTTCGCACCGCTCTCGCCCCGGCAAGGCCAAACTGGCCGAGGTTATCGAACGCACCCGGGCAATCCTGAAAATCCCCGAGGACTACCGCATCGGCATCGTCCCGGCCTCGGACACCGGCGCCGTGGAAATGGCCTTGTGGTCGCTTTTGGGTGCGCGTGGGGTCGATATGCTGGCCTGGGAAAGTTTCGGCGCCGGCTGGGTGTCCGACGTCAAAAAGCAATTGAAGCTGGATGACGTGCGGGCGATAGAAGCCGATTACGGCGCCCTGCCGGACCTGTCCCGGATCGATTTCGACCGCGACGTGGTCTTCACCTGGAACGGCACCACGTCGGGCGTCTGTGTGCCGGGGGGTGACTGGATCGCTTCCGACCGGGCCGGGCTGACCATCTGTGATGCGACGTCCGCCGTGTTCGCCTACGACCTGCCGTGGGACAGGCTCGATGTCACCACCTGGTCGTGGCAAAAGGTGATGGGCGGCGAGGGCGCGCACGGCATGCTGGTCCTGAGCCCCCGGGCCGTCGAACGGCTTGAAAGTTACACGCCAGCCTGGCCGCTGCCAAAGATCTTCCGGCTGACTAAGGGCGGCAAGCTGATCGACGGCATCTTCAAGGGCGAAACCATCAATACGCCGTCCATGCTGGCGGTAGAAGATGCGCTCGATGGCCTTAAATGGGCCGAGGAAATTGGCGGACTGGACTCCCTGATCGGCCGCGCCAAGGCCAACCTGCGGGCCATCGAAGACTGGGTCGGCCGCACTCCGTGGGTCGATTTCCTGGCCGCCGATCCGGCCAATCGATCCCGCACCTCGGTCTGCCTGAAGGTGGTCGATGACGACGTCGCCGCCCTGTCGGCCGAGGATCAGGCGGGCTTTGCCAAAAAGCTGGCCGGGCTGCTCGATACGGAAGGCGCGGCCTATGACATCGGCGGCTACCGCGACGCGCCGCCGGGCCTGCGCCTGTGGGCCGGCGCCACCGTCGAAACATCCGATCTCGAACACCTGTTTCCCTGGCTCGACTGGGCCTTCGCCGAAGTCAAAGCCACCGCAAAAAATGACAAGGATTAATGCCATGCCGAGAGTCCTGATATCCGATAAAATGAGCCCGCTGGCCGCCGAAATTTTCGCCGAGCGCGGCATCGACGTAGATGTCAGGCCGGGTATGACCCCGGAAGAACTGATCGCCTGTATCGGCGACTACGACGGCCTGGCCATTCGCTCGGCGACCAAGGTCACCGCCCAGTTGTTGCAGGCGGCACGCAACCTTAAAGTCATCGGCCGGGCCGGGATCGGCGTCGATAATGTGGATGTCACCGCCGCCACCGCCGCCGGTGTGGTGGTTATGAACACGCCGTTTGGCAATTCCATCACCACGGCGGAACACGCCATCGCCCTGATCATGTCCCTGTCGCGGGAAATTCCCGCAGCCAATGCCTCGACCCACGCCGGCAAGTGGGAAAAGTCCCGGTTCATGGGGGTCGAAATCATGGGCAAGGTGCTGGGCATCATCGGCTGCGGCAACATCGGCGCCGTCGTCGCCGACCGGGCCCAGGGCCTGAAAATGCGCGTCGTCGCTTTTGATCCGTACCTGTCGCCGGAACGGGCGGAAGAACTGGGCGTCGAAAAAGTCGAACTGGACGATCTGTTCGCCCGCGCCGATTTTATTTCCCTGCACACACCGCTGACCGACGCCACCCGCGATATCATCAATTCAGACTCCATTGCCAAGATGAAGCGCGGCGTGCGCATAGTCAATTGCGCCCGCGGCGGGCTGATCGTCGAAGCCGACTTGAAAGCGGGCCTGGAAAGCGGCCAGATCGCCGCCGCCGGTTTGGATGTGTTTGCCGTGGAACCGGCCACCGACAATGCCCTGTTCAGCATGGATAACGTCATCGCGACCCCGCATCTGGGCGCTTCGACCACGGAAGCCCAGGAAAAAGTCGCCATTCAGGTGGCCGAACAACTGGCCGATCATCTGATCTCCGGGGCCGTCACCAACGCGCTGAATATGCCTTCGGTATCGGCGGAAGACGCGCCGCGCCTGAAGCCTTATATGAAATTAGCCGAACAACTGGGCAGTTTTGCCGGACAGGTCATCGAATCAGGCCTGAAAAGCGTCACCATCGAATACGAAGGCCACTGCACCGAACTCAACACCCGGCCCCTAACCGCCGTCGTCTTGCAGGGATTGCTGGCGCCGACCATGGAATCGGTCAATATGGTCAACGCGCCGGTGATCGCCCGGGAACGTGACATCGACGTCAGCGAGATCAAGCACGAAAGGGCCAGCCCTTATCAAACCCTGATCAAGCTGACGGTCGAAACAGAGAGGCAAACACGCTCCATCGCCGGCACCCTGTTTGCCGGCATCCACCCGCGCATCGTTGAAATCAAGGAAATTCCCATCGACGCCGAAATGGGGCCGAATATGCTGTTCGTCACCAACAAGGACCGGCCGGGCCTGATCGGCAGCCTTGGCACCACGATAGGCGACGCCGGCATCAACATCGCGACCTTCCATCTCGGTCGCGCCGAACCCGGCGGCGACGCCATCGCGCTGATCGAAATCGATCAGGAACCGGACGAAAAGGTCATGAAGGCGGTCCGCGCCCTGCCGCAAGTGGTGCAGGTCAAGGCGCTCAGGTTCTAGGGCGTTTCCGGGTTCATATTAATCCGGAAACGCCCTGGGTTGGTATTGGCAAAAGACAGCATTAAGATTGTGGTTGGCAGTGGGGCGGAAAACAGTGCTAAAGTATTGTCGAAGCTCGCAGTTTAATAAACGGGCGTGGCTGGGAGGATACAGGCCGCAAGACTTTGCCGCGGCGAACCACAATGATGGTGTCGCCACCTTGGTGTTTTGTGAGCAAACGGGCGGCAGTTGGGCTTACTGTCTCTTTTCTCCCTGACCCTCACGACCGGTTGACCAGAACCCGAACGGGGAGAATTGTTGATGGTTAAGGCACTTCATATGGACGTAGCGCTGTGCACCGGGTGTCACCAGTGCGAAATGGCCTGCAGTTACCATCATGAAATGGTATTCAATCCGTCGAAATCACGGATCAAGATTTTCAGCTTTACCGAAACCGGGCGCAATGTGCCTTACACCTGCACCCAGTGTGCCGAAGCCTGGTGCATGCAGGCCTGTCCGGTGGATGCAATTTCGGTGAATGCCAAAACCGGAGCGAAAGAAGTGTCGGCCGTGCTGTGCGTCGGCTGCAAGGTCTGCACCATTGCCTGCCCGTTCGGCACCATCAATTACAATCACACGTCTGGCAAAGTCGACAAATGCGATTTGTGTGGTGGCGAACCCGATTGCGTCAAGGTTTGCCCGACTCCGGCGCTGACCTTTATAGATGCGGAATTGACCGGCATGGGAAAAATGCGCGCGTGGGCGGAAAAAATCGACGCCGGGTCGCAGGCGACAACCACTTGAACAACCAATTTTTCGGACCATAAAACAGGGAGAGATATCATGGCGTGGACAAAGAAAATTCTAAGGGTGAACCTGGGCAGCGGAACCTGCGAGAGCGAACCGCTGAACATGGAATGGGCCAACAAGTACCTGGGCCAACGCGGCCTGGCGACCAAGTATTTCGTCGAAGAATGCGACCCCAAGGTCGATCCGCTGTCGCCTGAAAACAAGATGATCGTCGCCACCGGGCCGCTGACCGGCACCGCGGCGCCGACATCGGGCCGCTGGTCGGTGATCTGCAAGGGCGCCCTGACCGGCGCCATCGCCTGCTCAAACTCGGGTGGTTTCTTCGGCGCCGAACTTAAAAACGCCGGCTGGGACATGATCATCTTCGAAGGCAAGTCCGCCGGTCCGGTGTATCTGGACATCAACAACGACGAAGTCTCCTTGAAAGACGCCTCGTCCTTGTGGGGCAAATCGGTGTGGGACACGGAAGACGCCTTGCGCGACATTCGCGGCGACAACGACATCCGCATTTGTTCCATCGGTCAGGCCGGTGAAAACGGCAATCTGTTCGCCGCCATCGTCAACGACAAGGATCGCGCCGCCGGCCGTTCCGGCGTCGGCGCGGTGATGGGCTCGAAAAACCTGAAAGCCATCGCCGTGCGCGGCACTCTGGGCGTCCAGGTCAACGACCCCATGAAGTTCATGCAGGCGACGGGTGCGGCCAATCAAATTCTGGCCGATAACGCCGTCACCGGTGAAGGGCTGCCGACTTACGGCACCCAGGTTTTAATGAACGTGATCAACGAAACCGGCGCCTTGCCGACCCGCAACGCCAGCGACATTCAGTTCGAAGGCGCATCGAGCATCGGCGGTGAGGCCATGACCACGCCGCGCGAAAGCGACGGCAAGGCCAACCTGGTGTCCAACGCCGCCTGTTTCGGCTGCCCGATCTCCTGCCAACGGGTGTCGCAGATGGACCCGAACCATTTCACGGTCAAGGGCGAACCCAAATACCACGGCAAGGAAGGCGGCCTTGAATACGAAGCCGCCTGGGCCCTGGGCGCGGCGACCGGGGTTTCCGATCTGGAAGCCCTGACCTATTGCAACTACATCTGCAACGAATACGGCATGGACCCGATTACCCTGGGTTCGACCGTCGCCGCGGCGATGGAATTGTACAGGATGGGCGTCATCACCGATGCCGACACCGGCGGCATCAAGCTTGAATTCGGCAGCGCCGAGGCGCTGGCGGAAATCTGCAAGCAGACCGGCCTGGGCCAGGGCTTCGGCAAGGAAATCGGCCAGGGCTCGCTGCGTATGTGCAAAAAGTACGGCCATCCGGAACTGTCGATGACGGTCAAGGGCCAAGAGTTCCCGGCTTATGACCCGCGCGGCATCCAGGGCATGGGCCTGACCTATGCCACGTCGAACCGCGGCGCCTGCCATCTGCGCAGCTACACGGTGTCGTCGGAAATCCTGGGTATTCCGGAAAAGACCGATCCGTTGACGTCCGACGGCAAGGCCGGCCTGGTCAAGATTTTCCAGGACGTCACCGCCGTGGTCGATTCCTCGGGCACCTGCCTGTTTACCACGTTTGCCCTGTCGCTCGATGACATCACGCCGATGATCGATGCCGACCTGGAAGGCGACTGGACGGCGGAAAGCCTGCTCGACCTGGGCGAACGCATCTGGAACATGGAACGCAAGTTCAACCTGGATGCGGGCTTCACCGCCGCCGACGACACGCTTCCCGCACGCTTGCTGAAAGATGCGGCGAAGACCGGCCCGGCCAAAGGCAAGGTCAGCGAGTTGGGCAAGATGTTGCCGGAATACTACGAGCTTCGCGGCTGGACACCCGAGGGTGTGCCGTCTAACGAAACTCTGGCCCGGCTTAATCTGTAACCGCCACTTAATGGATCCGCGCCCCTTCTATATGAGGGGCGCGGATTTTCTTTGCCACTGAAAGCTTGAATGGAATGCGATACGTTATAGTCGGCGCCGGACCCGCCGGCGTCACCGCCGCCGAAACCCTGCGCCAGATCGATCCCGACGGGAGTGTGGTGCTGGTCGGTAATGAACCGGACCCGCCTTACGGCCGCATGGCCATTCCCTATTTTCTGATCGGCAAGGTTGGCCAGGAAGGCACCTACCTGCGCAAAGGCGAAAACCATTACGAAAATCTTGGCATCACCTATGTTCAGGGTGAGGCCGAGACCGTATCGCCCGACAAATCGACGCTGACCCTGAAGGGCGGCGAAGAAATTGCCTACGACAAGTTGCTGGTGGCGACCGGGTCGCACGCCATCAAGCCTCCGGTCGATGGCCTGGACCTGCCCGGCGTCCATCATTGCTGGACCCTGGAAGACGGGCGCAACATCGCCAAGCTGACCGGCGAGGGCAAGGACGTGGTGCTCATGGGGGCCGGGTTTATCGGCTGCATCATCATGGAAGCGCTGGCCCAGTCGGGCGCCAACCTGACCGTGGTCGAGGCCGAAGATCGCATGGTTCCGCGGATGATGGACCAGACCGCGGGCAACCTGATCAAAAAATGGTGCGAGAAGAAAAACGTCGCCGTCAAGACCTCGGCGCGGGTCTCCGGGGTATCCTTAGATGGCGGCAAGCTGAGTGTTAAAATCGACACTGGCGACGTCATCGCCGCCGACCTGGTGGTCGTCGCCACCGGGGTCCGGTCGAACGTCGAATTCCTCGATGGCAGCGGCGTCGATATCGACCTGGGTATCAAAGTCGATAACCATCTTAAAAGTTCAGTCGATAACATTTACGCCGCCGGCGACGTCGCCCAGGGTCCGGATTTCTCGACCGACGGCTGGGACGTACACGCCATTCAGCCGACTGCCGTCGAACACGGCCGCATCGCCGCCCTTAACATGGCCGGCAAAGAGGCGCTCTACAAAGGCAGCCTTAACATGAACGTGCTCGACACGCTGGGCCTGATCTCCTTCTCGTTCGGCCTGTGGCAGGGGCAAGAAGGCGGCGACAGTGTGCATCGGCTGGACGAGGAAACGTTCCGCTACACCCTGTTGCAGTTCAAGGGCGATATCATGGTCGGCGCCGTCTGCCTGGGCCGAACCGACAATATCGGCGTCCTGCGGGGGCTGATCCAGACCAGGGTTCGCCTTGGCGCGTGGAAAGACAAGCTGATCGCCGATCCCAACCTGATCGTCGAGGCCTATATCGCCTGCACCCGGGATTGAGCCATCGATGCAAATTGAACTGAAACTTTACGCCTCGCTCAGCCAATATCTTCCGGAAGGCGCCGTCCGCAATGTCGCCCTGATCGACGTTGGCGGGGGTTCAACTCCGGCGACGGTTTTGAGCGATCACGGGGTGCCGCTGGAACACTGCCATCTGGTGCTGGTCAACGGCGTCTACCTGGCCCCCGGCGAGCGCGGAGATCAAGCCTTGCAAGACGGCGACGCCCTGGCGGTCTGGCCCCCGGTGGCCGGCGGCTGACCGATGTCGGAAATCACTGTCCACAAGGAAATGGGCCTGACCCATGCCGATTTCTACCGTGATATCGAACGGGTTTTGGGGCCAGGAAATTACCAACGGACAGACACCGGCGTGGTTGCAGAAGATAGCGAGGGGCGGTTACAGATCGCCCTTTCCGAACAACGCCAGCGCAAGATCGCCCTGATCGTCCTGCCGGTCACCCACGTCACGTTCACATTTCAAAACTACGACGAGCAAGGCATCAAAGCCGTGATCGATTTATTCGACCGGGTTTTCCGGCGCGGCGGCGGCTAATCTCAATCCGCGTAAGGGTTCTTGCCCTTTTTGGTGTGCAGGCGAATGGGGATGCCGGCCAGCTTGAAATCTTCCCGCAGCGAATTGACCAGATACCTAGAATAGGATTCAGGCAGGTTTTCCGGACGGCTGGCGAAGACCACGAAGGTCGGCGGCCGGGTCTTGGCCTGGGTCATGTAGCGCAGCTTGATGCGCCGACCGCTACTGCTTAATGGTGGCGGGTGGTGTTCGATGATGGCTTCGAGCCAGCGATTAAGCTGGCCGGTGGAAATACGGCTGTTCCACAGAGTGTAGGTTTTCATCACCGCCGGCAGCAGTTTATCGACGCCCTGACTGGTCTTTGCCGACAGGGTAATGACAGGAATACCGCGCACCTGGGGCAGCGACGTTTGCAGCCGGTCTTCCAGGCGCCGCATGGCTTTCCTGGTGTCCCTGACCAAATCCCATTTGTTGACGGCGATGATCAGCACCCGGCCTTCGTCGATTACCCGCCGGGCGATGGTCAGGTCCTGTTTTTCCAGCATGTCTTCGCTATCGAGCACCAGCACCACGACCTGGGCGTATTTGATGGAACGTATGGAATCGCTCCCCGACAGGCCTTCGACCTTTTCGGTGACCTTGGCCTTGCGCCGCAACCCGGCGGTATCGACCAGTTTTATTTCGCGCTCGCCGTAATGCCAGCTCGACGCGATGGCGTCCCGGGTAATCCCGGCCTCCGGTCCGGTCAGCATCCTGTCTTCGCCCAGCAGGTGATTGACCAGGGTGGATTTGCCGACGTTGGGGCGACCGACGATGGCCATGTTGATGGGGCGACGGCCTTCCTCGTCATCGTCATCGGTATCAATTGTGTCTTCTTCGACTTCCCTGGCGCGGTCACGCCGGCGGAAACGTCCTTCGGCAGGGGACCGTTCATCGCCGGCGAAGGGCAACAGGGCGTCATACAATTCGCCGATGCCTTCGCCGTGTTCGGCGGAAATGGCGACCGGGTCGCCAAGCCCAAGCTGATAGGAATCGCCAAGCCCGGTGGCCCCGGCGCGTCCCTCGCATTTATTGGCAAGCAGGATGACGGGCACGTTCTGGCGGCGCAGCCACTGGGCGAAATGGGCGTCCAGCGGCGTCACTCCGGCCCTGGCGTCGATCAGCATCAGGGTCACATCGGCATCTAGCAAGGCGCTTTCGGTTTGCTTGCGCATGCGGCCTTCAAGGGATTCATCGAGCGCATCTTCCAGGCCGGCGGTATCGATAATGGTAAAAACCAGATCCGATATGCGGCCTTCGCCTTCGCGGCGGTCACGGGTGACACCGGGGGTATCGTCGACGATGGCCAGGCGTTTGCCGACCAGCCGGTTGAACAGAGTCGATTTGCCGACATTGGGACGGCCGACGATGGCGACGGAAAAGGTCATAATTTAAAGGCTCTAATTAACGATAGGCGACAAGGGAAGCGTTATCGTTCAGGAAATATACCGTCTGGTCGGCGATAACCGGCGGTACGGATATGCCGGAACCCATGTCGATCTTGCCCAGGTACTTGCCGCTATAAGGCGATATGGCCTGGACCTCGCCATTCGATCCGGCGACGATCAGGCGGTCGCTGGCGAGCAGCGGGCCGGACCAGACAATGGGCCGATCCCTGGATTCAGGGTCGGCGAACCGGGGCAAGACGTGAACCCAGTAGACGCGGCCATCCTCGCGGGAAATAGCGGCGACTTCGGCGTCATTGGTCAGCATGAAAATATAATCACCGGCGACCCACGGGCTGGTCAAACCGCCGATTTCCTTTTGCCAGATGCGGCGGCCGCTGCGCAAGTCGATGGAAACCATCAGGCCACTATGGGAAACCGCGAAAACCCGTCCACGGTCGATGATCGGGCGTCCGCGAATATGCGCCATTGTCGAAACCACGTCTGTGCGCCGGGCCGTCGACAGCGAATCATTCCACAGAACACGACCGTTTTCGGCCTTCAGCGCAATAAGCTCACCCGATGCAAACGGGGCGACAACGACCCCGCCATCGACCGCCGGGCTGGCCCCGCCGAGCAGGCTGGCGACTTCGGAAATTCCGGAATAGGACCAGATTTCGCTGCCGTCACGGGCGTCCAGGGCATACAGGCGGCTATCGATGGTAATTGTGAAAACCCGTCCGGCGCGCACCGTCGGCGCCGAACGCATGGGTCCGACCACCTGTTTGCGCCACAAAACTTCGCCGCTGGTCGCATTGATGGCGATTACCTGGGCGAAGCCGGTGGTCGCGAAAACGACACCGTTTTCAAAGGCCAGGCCGCCGCCGATGTGGTCATCGTCGTCTTCTTCTTTGGGGGTCAAGGCGACGCGCCACAATTGCTTGCCGGACTTGGCGTCGAAGGCGCTGACGGCGGTTGCGGAATCCATGGCGAAGACACGGCCGCCCGATACGATTGGCGAACCGACCAGGCGGACCTCATCGGTCGCCCCGGCGCCGGCATCGGCCCGCCAGATGACGTTCAGGTTGTCGCTGACGGTGATGTGATGCATGGCATGGTTGGCGTATCCACCGGCCTGGGGCCAGTCGGTATTAGGGGTCGGGGCCGGCAGCAGAATGTGTTGGTCGGCCAGTTCCGGTGACGGCGACAACGAACGCTGGTTCAGCAGTACCGATATGCGCTCGCCTTCCAGCGGTAATTTCTTGTCACCGCCGAACAGGCCCCCCGGCTCGGTCAATGACTCGCAACCCGCCAGCAGCACGAGCACGGTTATGGCGGCCAAAATGCGAAATTTACGGTGATAGTTTCCCGCCATGGTCAGGCGCCGCCAAGGGCCGCGAGCATTTCGCCGGCCCGCTGCCGGATGCCTTGTGGCGCCGTGGCGTCTTCGGACAGGGACTTGAACAAGTCGCGGGATCTGGCCTTGTCACCACTACGTTCGGCGACGATGGCGAGCAATTCACGGGCCCCGTGACGCCATGGGTTGGTGTCGGCGTTTAACGGCTGCAGGCGGGCGAGCAGGTCCTGATCGGCGCCGCCGGAATTGATCATAACGGTGGCGGCGAGCAATCTCGCCAGGTCGCGGTATATATCATCGACGCCACCGTCATTGGCGATGCGGTCGTAGGCGTCCGCGGCCCCGGCGTCGTCGCCCTTGCGGGATTGCAGGCCGGCGTTTTGAAAGGCGGAAAGCAGCCGGTATCCCGCGCCGGCTTCGCCATGCAGGGTGTTCAGTTCCTCAAGCGCGGTATCGATACTGCCGACTCCGGCCATCCGCACGGCGGCCGAAAATCGTTCACCCTGCGCCGATCGGTTGTTCAAATCCCAGGTCCGCCAGCCCTGATAGCCACCGACGGCGACGACGAGGACGACCGCGCCGGCGACGATAACGTTGCCGTATTTTTTCCACAGTTTGGCGAAATTTTCCTGACGCAGTTCTTCGTCGATTTCACGAAAAATGCCTTCTTCTATGGGCTCGGCCAAGGGTCTCTCCAATTAGGTACGTTGCGGCGCCTGAGGAAACAGGAAATGCCGGTAAATCCGAGGGCTAAAATATCCACCTCTGCGGCGGAAGGCAAACCCCCATATCCTTTACAGGGTAATTAATACCAAGGAGCGATAATAATGACTCATAGAGATCCTCGGTATTAATCAATGCCCTTCGCCGATCCATTTGATCGAACATCCCATGGACGGGATCTGATCGGACGGGCCGTGGCCGGTTTTGGCGACGCCGCTCATGGCTTCGAACAGGTCGCGGCGGGCGTCGGTCGGGCCGGGCTCCTTGCGCGAAGAATCCAGCCGGCCGCGGTATTGCAGCCCTAAATCGGCGTTGAAACCGAAGAAATCCGGGGTGCAGACGGCGCCATAGGATTTTGCTATTTCCTGTGTTGGATCAATGACATAGGGAAAGGAAAAACCATTTGTTTCGGCGAAAACCTTCATGTTTTCAAAGGAATCCTCGGGGTAATCGGTGGGATCGTTGGACATGATGGCGATCGCCCCGATGCCCAATTCCTGCAACTCTTTGACATCCCGGACCAGCGGCTTTGTGATCGCCTTGACATAGGGGCAGTGGTTCCACTGTTGTATACCTTCAGCATTCATTATTTTTTTATCTCACTTCTTATTGTTGGTATTGTAGTGCAACACTCATATCCAATTGCTAATTCTTGATTGGGGGTTATAGCAATGAACATATTCCCTGCCCACATAATTCCCACATTTTCGGAAGAAGCATAAAGAAGATGCGCTGTTTCATTACACTTCGGCTGACGGATTAATTGGGATTCTTGAGACAGGTGAGCTATGGAGCACCGCCTACTATTGCACAAACGATGAATCTGAATTTTCTGCGGGAAAAGGAGTGCTTACACAGGAGTTTGTTCGTTATACCAATCAACTGATTGAAAAAAATGACCCGCTGGTAAAAAAGTTTTTTGGCCGTGGCATAGATATTATGGAGTCATACGCCAAAACTTTTGAACAAGCACTAATCTCGTCTACAGAAAGCTCACTCTGCGCCTACATATCATGTTTTTGTATGGCAAATGGGCCTGAGGACTTTAGGCATGGGCTATTGAGCCAATGGCGAGCGTATGGAACGGATGGAGGCTATGCCCTCCAATTAGACCTGTTGCAAAAAGTACGGTGAATCTTTGTTAACCCACATGTGATTCAAAGGAGGAAGAGCAAGGGAGGCTCTTCCGATGGCGAAGTTTAACAGCGCGTGGCTTATTCACAAACTGCAATTCCGCTCCCTGACGGGCGTTGAGGCAGATACGTTCCGCAAGTTGGTTGAACGTCTGCGGCCTCATTGGCGAGAGAGGATTGAGGCTCCGAAGAACCGTTCTGGACGTCCGTGGGGCGTGGGCGGTCTTGAGGATCATTTGCTGCTTATGCTGATCGTGTACCGGTGCGCCATCACACAGGATTTCATGGCCTGCCTGTATCGAACCGACAAGTCGACCGTCAGCCGGTCCTTGCGACGGATCGAAGTTGTGGCCGCGCGGGTTCTCGGGGTAAAGCGCGTGGTCCGCGTCAGTCGTGACGAGGCAGAGGCCTTGATTATCGACTGCACAGAACAACCTATCCAGAGGCCAGGCCGAAAACAGCGCTGCTGGTATTCCGGCAAGAAAAAATGCCATACGATCAAAACTGAAATCGTTATTACAGAGGATAGTCGGATCGTCAGCGTCTCCAAACCCGCGCCGGGTCGGGTTCATGATCTTGAAATCCGCAGGCGTGGGCCGCCATTGCCATCGGCCTCCCACGTATATGCCGACAGTGGCTACCAGGGACTTCAGGATGACCATTCCGGTATCGATATCCCCTACAAGAAAACCAAGGCAAGACCACTGACAAAAGATGAACGCAATTACAATCATGCTTTGAGCCGCTTCCGTGTCCGCGTCGAGCATAGCATTGGGCGTCTCAAGTCCTTCCGCATCCTGTCCGAAAGATACCGCTATCCAAGAGGACGATACGCCGTCAAAATTAGCACCGTGGCCGGGATCATCAACTTCGCCGCCGGGTTTTAACCGTCAGTCCCGAAAACGAAGTTGCGCCTCGAGCATCAGGACGCTACTTTTGCAACAGGTCTAATTCAGTAAACAAAAATTACTTGAAGTAATTGCTGCTGCAAATAAAGCGCAAGATTTAGGCTATGATTTACAGGGGGTTCATTACAGTTCAGAAAATCCATTAAAAGCGGAAATGCTTAATCACAGAGATGCCTTTCTAAAAGCTTATCATAATCGGCTTCTTGAATTGGCAGATTTGAAGAATTTATTAGAAAAAGGGAAAATTTCAGGCCCATTGCGTGGATTGTTAAACGGGCCTTTTGAGTGCATGCTGGATTATCTGGTTTATACAAAAAACGAACATTTCTCAGAGGAAAGAGAATGCCGCCTTAGTCATGTTAGTGCTGTTTCCCCAGAAGCACAAAGCCTCCCCACACACTTTTTTAACCGTGGAGGTCTTGTCGTTCCATACAAGAAAACACCAATTGAGGTTTTCCCCATATTAGATTGCATTGATTGGATTATTGTTGGTCCAAGCCCAAGAATAAATGCGCGTTTTAGGTCAATTAGGGAAATGGTTCGTTCGTTAGGTCTTAAAATCAAAGTTAGGCCATCTCAAATTCCCTTCGTTCGCAGTTAATTTTTAGCCCCTTACTCTCGCCACTTGATGGAACAGCCCATAGAAGCGATTTGTTCCTCTGGGCCTTTGCCCGTTTCAGCTACAATCTTCATTGCTTCGTATAAATCCCTTCTTGTTCCTTCGGGGGCAGTATCCTTTTTAGAAGCATCCAGCCGCCCCCTATATTGAAGTTCATAATCTTTATTGAAGCCAAAAAAATCAGGGGTGCAAATTGCATCATATGCTTTTGCTATTTCTTGGCTTTCATCATGCAAGTAGGGGAAGGGGTAACTTTCAAGTTTCATTTTTTCAAAGCTATCATCTGGATAGGTGATAGCGTCATTTGCATTAATGCCCACGAAAGAAACGCCTATTTTGTTTAGGTCATTTGCATCCCTAATAAGGCGTTCCTTGACTGCAATTACATAAGGGCAATGATTACAAATAAAGGCGATGACCAAGCCATTAGCCCCCATTAGTGAATCCAATGAGTAGGTCTTTCCATCGGTAGCGGGAAGGTTAAAACTTGGGGCTTTCCAGCCAAAGTCACAGATTGGGGGAATTGCAGCCATTCTCTAGGCCTCCTTTGATTTGCGCTTACTGCTGAGTGAGAAAGTATACAAATATGATATGTTGTGCTTGCTAGTTTGAATTTGAAGCATATTTAGCAATATATAGCGTTTATGCGTCCCTACAAATGTGCTTGCAGTTGAACATCACCAGGGTGCCGTTGGGGCCTTTTACGTCGGCCAGCGACCGGGTCTTGCCGTCGATGCCGGGCAGGCTGAAATCAACGGCTTTCCAGCCAAAATCGCAAATCGGGGTCGCGGTAGAAACCATCTCAGCTGTCTCCTGCCTGAATTACTGCCTTTGATTAGATGATTGGCCGCCCGTGGTCCAGCCCATTAACGGGGAATTAACCGGGTCTGGGTCATTTTATAGACTCATCGGTAAATCCTTGAAGAGTACTTCCATGCGGTTCCTTGTCGCCCTGTCTTTAATGTTTCTGTTTTCGGCCTGCGCCGCGCTGGTCCCGCCTGTCGCCGCCATCGAAGGCGTCTCGGCGGTGGCGACCGGCAAGCCCCTGAGCGACCACTTGATGTCCTATTCAAGCGGCAAGAACTGTTCAAGCGTGCGCAGCAGCACCGGGCGCAGCTATTGCGAAGAAGAAGAACTCAATCCGACGCCGAAGGTATATTGCTACAGGACCCTCGGCAGCGTCAGCTGTTACGACCGCCCCAATCCCTATCACGGTCATCAGCGCAAGATCGGCGATAATTCCCATAACGTCGATACCGAATAAGTGATCTTTCGGTTAGAATAACCGGCATGAAGCGATTATCCCGGCGCCTGACCATAGCCCTGATCTTGCCCGCACTCGCCGGTGTCCTGGTGGGGTGGCTGTATTTTTATGTTCCGGCCGAAATACCGCCAAATACCGAGCCCCTGCACAAACAGGCCGAGGCCGGGCATATGAATTCCCGCTATGCGCTGGGTGAAGCATATCGCCTTGGCCGGGGCGAGGAAAAGGATATGGTGCAGGCCTTCCGGTGGCACAAAATGGCGGCGCTTCAGGGACACACCGGGTCCCAGTACACGCTCGGCCTGATCCTGGAACGGGGCGACGGCGTCCGCCAGAATCTGGCCCGGGCCTTCGAATGGTACAGCCTGGCGGCAAAAATGAGCGATAATCCGGACGCCGAATTCGCCATGGCGCAAATGTATTTTCACGGCCGCGGCGTCAGCCAGGATTACGCCGAAGCCTTCATCCTGTTCGATAAGGCGGCCCGCAAGGGGCACCGGATCGCCCAGCACCTGTTGGGCGCCATGTACGAAGAAGGCTGGGCCGACGGCAGGGACCTGGTCGAGGCCTACAAATGGTACACCCTGGCGCTTCCCGGTCGACAGGCGGCCATAGCCTTGAATCCGTTGTATGATCCCCGGCTGATGCTGGACAGGCTGATGCCCCGGATGACCAAATTCCAGATCCGCCGCGGCGAACAGGCGGTCAAGGACTGGCGGCTTGAACATGGTGATCCGTTCAAATAAACAGGAGGAAAAAATGACCGACGACCCCATGAAAGCGCCCCGATACATGGGCCTGCCGACGTTTATGCGGACGCCGTTCGCCAGCGATCCCGCCGGGCTGGATATTGCTCTGGTCGGCGTGCCCTATGACGGCGGCGTCACCAACCGGCCCGGCGCCCGGCACGGGCCCCGGGAAATCCGTAACATGTCGAGCCTGTCGCGCTCGATCCATCATGTCTCGAAGATCAATCCTTATGAGCTTTGCGCCATCGCCGATACAGGCGACGTGCCGTTTTCTTCGGTTTTTGATCCGCAGAAGACCATGGACGAGATCACCGGGTTTTACCGCAAAATCCATGCCGCCGGGGCTGTGCCGCTGAGCGCCGGTGGCGATCATTCCATCAGTTTTCCGATTTTACGCGCCATCGCCGGGGATCGCCCCCTGGGCATGGTTCATGTGGATGCCCATACCGACACCTGGGACAGTTTTCAGGGCTCGAAATTTCATCACGGCGCACCGTTTCGCCGGGCCGTCGAGGCCGGCGTGCTCGATCCCCATCGCACGGTGCAGATCGGTATTCGCGGGGCGCAGAATACGGACGAAGGCTGGGCCTTTTCCCGGCAGAGCGGCATGCGGGTGATCTTCATGGAAGAATTCACCGAAATGGGCGTCGAGAATGTGATCCGCGAGGCGCGGGAAATCGTCGGCGAGGGTCCGACCTATGTTTCCTTCGATGTCGATGGCCTCGATCCGGTTTACGCGCCGGGCACCGGTACGCCGGAAATCGGCGGCATCACCACCATCGAGGCCCAGGCCCTGATCCGGGGTTTGCGCGGGCTCGATCTTTGGGGCGGCGATGTGGTCGAGGTCGCGCCGCCATTCGATCCCAGCGGCAATACCGCCCTGGTCGGGGCGACCATGATGTATGAAATTCTGTGTGTTCTGGCGGCGGCGGTGGCGGTGCGCAAAAAAAGCTGAACGGTGTTGACGCCGGTTGCCGGTTGCAGCACCATCGCCGAATTCATATTCGGAGCACCCTGACATGACCATTAAAGCCGTCACTTTCGATTTGTGGGACACCATCGTCGATGATGATTCCGACGAGCCCAAGCGACAGGCGCAGGGCCTTCGCAGCAAGTACGATGAACGTCGTTTTATTGTCTGGCAGGCACTGAACAATCATCAGGCGACCGACCTGGCCCAGGTCAAGCTGGCCTTTAATGTCGCCGACGCCGCCTTCAACAATGTCTGGAAAAGCCATTTCATCAACTGGACGGTGGCCGAACGGGTCGATGTCATTTTGGCGGGCCTGGGGCGAACGCTGGCGAGTCCGGTCCGGCAATCGGTGATCGACGAACTGGGGCGCATGGAGGTCGATATCTATCCCGACGCCATCCCCGGCATCGGAGAGGCGCTGGCCGACCTGGCCGGGCGCTACAAACTGGCCGTCGTATCGGACGCCATCGTCACCCCGGGGACCGGATTGCGGGACCTGCTTGACGTCCACGGCCTGAAACAATACTTCACGGCCTTCGCCTTTTCCGACGAGGTCGGCCATTCGAAACCGCACCGTTCCATGTTTGATGCGGCGGCCGAACAACTGGGTGTGGCGGTCGAAGACATGGTCCACATCGGCGACCGCGATCACAACGACGTCAAGGGACCCCACGCGCTGGGCATGAAGGCGGTGCTGTTCACGGCGACCCGGCCCGACGACAAGGATATCACCACGGCGGACGCAATATGCAATCATCACAATGACCTGCCGGGTATTATTGATAGCTTGAATCAAGGAGCATAAGGGTGGCCGATCAACTTCGATTCCTGATCATCGACGGTTATATCAAGAAATCGCGCGAAGAACTGGCCGCCGGCGGCGCCTCGACGGCGGGCGACCTGTATACCCGAATGCTGCGCCGCTACGCGCCCGGCGCCCATTGTGATGTGGTTTATCCGTCGGACCCCGGAACGTCGTTGCCGAGCGGCGCCGCGCTTACGGATTACGACGGCATCGCCTGGACCGGGTGCAGCCTGACGGCCTATGACGGCAGCCCGGAAGTGCGCAACCAGATCGATTTCTGCCGCGCCGGGTTCGAGGCCAAGGTGCCCAGCTTCGGCAGTTGCTGGGCGGCGCAAATCGCCGTGGTCGCCGCCGGTGGCGTGGTGCAGGCCAATCCGCGCGGCCGGGAAATGGGTATCGCCCGGAAAATCAGCCTGACCCCGGAAGGCCGCGCCCACCCCATGTACGAAGGCAAGCCATCGACGTTTGACGCCTTCATCAGCCACGTCGATGAAATCACCCACCTGCCGCCGGGGGCGACCCTGCTGGCGTCGAACGCCTTCACCCATGTTCAGGCGGTATCGGTGATCTACAAGGGCGGCGTCTTCTGGTCGCCGCAATACCATCCGGAATACGATCTGCACGAACTGGCCAGGCTTTCCTGGTGCCGCCTCGAGGTATTGACCAGGCTCGGCTTTTTCAGGGACCGCGAGGCCGGCGAGGCCTATGTCAAGCTGCTGGAAACCCTGCACCAGGACCCATCCCGTTATGATATCGCCTGGATGCTGGGTATCGACGACGATGTCATGAATACGGATATTCGCCAGCTGGAGGTCAAAAACTGGATCGAACGGCTGGTGATTCCGTCGCTCAGGCGCTAGTTTCGGTGACCAAAATATCCGTACCGGTGGCGACCAAAATATCCGTACCGGTGGCGGCCATCATGTCGCGGAAATGGTCCGGCGGGGCGGCATCGCAAATCAGCGTGGCGATGCGGTCAAATCCACAGACCCGGACGACGCCACGCCGGCCAAACTTGCTGTGATCGGCGACGACCAGGCATTCTTCCGACCTATCGATGATGGCGCGCGACAATTCCGCCTCGTTCAGGTGGTAATCCATCAGGCCGTCATCGGCGTCGATGGCGCCGATGGATATGATCGACAGCCGGACCCGGAACTGGCGCACGAATTCCGCCGCCGACTGGCCCAGGGACGCCCCGTCGTCGGCCCTGAGTTCGCCGCCGGCCATGTAGACCCTGTTGCCGCGTCGGGTCGCCAGGGTGCGGGCGATATCGGCGGAATTGGTGACGATCAGCAAATCCCGGTGATTAAGCAGGGCGCGGGCCACATAGGCCGTGGTGCTGCCGGTGTCGAGCATGATCGAATCACCGTTTTGCACCTGTTCGGCGGCCAGCCGGGCGATGGCTTTTTTCGCCGCCGGGTTTTCCGCCAGCCGCTGGTTGAAGCCGGGTTCTTCGAACGGATTGGGTTGCAGGGCGCCGCCGTGGGTTCGCCGCAGCATGCCGGAATCGGACAGCGACTTGATATCGCGGCGGATGGTTTCGCCTGATACCGACAGCCGGCCGGCCAGATCGGCGACCGAAACACTGCCGTTTTCGGCCAGTCTCTGCAGGATCACGGCCTGGCGTTCCGTACGTCGCATGGAAATCCTCCCCCAGGCAAATCGGGTAAAAAACCATTTTGTGGAATATGTTGGAAATCCACAAGAATAATTTGGTTTCGTGTTGATTTACCGGCCCTTCTGGCGGAAAATAAAGGCTCGGAAAAATACAAAACCAGATGTTCCGGTCGCGGACCGGAACCATTCAAGTCCGATTTTCTCTAACGGGGAGGAACCATCATGAACGCAACACTACGCACCCTGACGGCGGCGATTTCGCTGGCTTTGGCGCTCACATTTACGGGCGCCGCCCGTGCCGACGTCGAATCCAAGGATCCCATCAAGCTGACCATCCACGACTGGACCGGCCAATACGTCACCACCCATATCATGGGCGAGGTGCTGAAAAAGGCCGGCTACAATATCGAATACGTGCAGGCCGATTATATCGCCCAGTTCGCGGGGCTGGAATCCGGCGACCTGCATGTGGCCATGGAAATGTGGGAAACCACAGGCAAGGACGCCATGGACGCCTCGCTGAAGACCGGCAAGACCGTCGATCTCGGCGAAACCGGCATGGATGCCAAGGAAGAGTGGTGGTATCCGCTCTACATGAAGGAAAGATGCCCGGGGCTACCCGACTGGAAGGCCCTGAACAAGTGCGCCGAGGCCTTCGCGACGCCGGAAACCGCCCCCAAGGGCCGTTATCTCGGCGGACCCGTGACCTGGGGTGGCTATGACGACGAACGGGCCGAAGCCTTGGGCCTGAATTTCGAAGTCGTCCACGCCGGTACCGACGCCGCTTTGTTCGCCGAACTGCAATCGGCTTACGACCGCAAGGCGCCGGTTTTGCTGTGGATCTACGCGCCGCACTGGGCGGTCGCCAAATTCAAGGGCGAATGGGTCGAATTCCCGACCTATACGGACGAATGCTACAGCGATCCGAAATGGGGCATGAACAAGAACATGGCCTACGATTGCGGCAAGCCGTTCGGCTGGATCAAGAAAGTCGGCTGGAAGGGCGGAGAGGCGAAATGGCCCGGCGCCTACAAGGCGGTCCGCAATTTCCATATCGAAAACGACGAAATGAGCGCGATGATCGTCGAAATCGATCTGGAAGGCAAAAAACTGGAAGCTGTCGTCGATAGCTGGATGAACAGAAACAAGAGCCGCTGGCAGGGCTGGATCAAGTAATTTCCTGACCGTTCAGATCGGTGGCCGGATATCATAGTCCGGTCACCGCGTTCTTGTTTCTAATTCATCCGGGCCTCGATGATGCTGGCGTGTAACAACCTGTGGAAAGTGTTCGGTGACGATGCACGGGCTTTTTTGGCGGCCCGCGAGCGGCCACCGAGCGCCGCCGAGCTTCTTGAGAATGGCCTGATCGGGGCCGTCCGCGACGTCAATCTAAGCGTCGAGGAAGGCGAAATTTTCATCATTATGGGTTTGTCGGGCTGCGGCAAGTCGACGCTGGTGCGCTGCATGAGCCGGCTGATCGAACCGACCGCCGGCGAGGTCCTGTTCGAAGGCCGGGACTTGCTCAAGACCGGTGTCAAGGAACTGATCGACATCCGCCGCCACAAGATGGGCATGGTGTTTCAGCACTTCGCCCTGCTGCCGCATCTGACCGTTCTCGGCAACATTGCCTTCCCGCTGGAAGTCCAGGGCGTTGATCGCAAGACGCGGGAGGCGCGCGCCCGCGAGGTCATCGACCTGGTCGGCCTGGAAGGGCGCGAGGACTATTACCCCCGCGAGCTGTCCGGCGGCCAGCAGCAACGGGTCGGCATCGCCCGATCGCTCGCCGTCGAACCCGACATCTGGTTCCTGGACGAGCCGTTTTCGGCGCTGGACCCCTTGATCCGGCGGGAAATGCAGGATGAATTCATGCGATTGCAGAACGTCCTGCACAAGACCATCGTTTTCATCACCCACGATTTCGACGAGGCCATCCGCCTGGCCGACCGCATCGCCATTATGCAGGACGGCGAGATTATCCAGACCGGCACACCGGAACAACTGGTGCTGGCCCCGGCCACCGACTATGTCGCCGAATTCACCCGCGGTATTCCCCGCGCCAAGGTCCTGACCGCTCGGGCGGTGATGACGGCGCCAGGCGGCGGCCCGGTCAAGGGGCGGATCGCCGCCACCGCGCGCATTGAAAACCTGGCCGCCCAGGTGGTCGACGGCGATGGTCCGTTCGCCGTCGTCGATGCGGAAGACACCGTGATCGGCGAAATCAGCCGCGAAGCCGTCATCGCCGTGCTGGTCGAACGGGACCGACGGACATGATCGCGACCCCCGCCATTGCCGCCGCGCCGCCGCGCCGGACCAACCCGTGGCTGATCGGCTGGGTCGTGGCGCTTGGCCTGGTCGCCCTGTTGCAGAGCTTTGGCAAGGATGACCTGGCCTGGGCCTTCAAGTTTCCCCGCGAATGGATCGTGCCGCTTCGGTTCTGGATCAGCGACTTCATGAAATGGCTGCTCAACGAGTTTGATCTGGGCCTGTTCACCTTCCGCGAATTCACTCGCTCCATCGCCTGGATCATCGAACAACCCTACTGGCTGGTCAAGAGCCTGCTGTCGACCGGGTTCCTGAAAGGGCAGGGCAGCGGCGCCGTCGTCGTCTTTCCCCGTATTTCGTGGATCGCCATCATCGGCATCGTCGCGCTGATGGGATATTACGCGCGGGACCGCAAACTGGCGCTATTGGTCGGCGGCTGCTTTTTCTATCTCGCGGTGTTCGGCCAGTGGGACAGCGCCATGGTCACCCTGTCGTCCATCGTCATCGCCGTTCCATTCGGCGTCGCCGGCGGCTTGGCGCTGGGTATTCTGGCTTATCGCTCGACCAATTTCGAACGGATCATCCGGCCGCTGCTCGATCTGATGCAGACGGTGCCGGTGTTCGCTTATCTGGTGCCGGTATTGATCCTGTTCGGTTTCGGGCCGGTGGCGGCGATGATCGCCACCATCATCTACGCCCTGCCGCCGATGGCCCGGGTGACCATCCTGGCGCTGCGTCAGGTGCCCGCCGAATTGACAGAATTCGGCGCCATGGCCGGTTGTTCGCGTCGCCAGATTTTATGGAAGGTACAAATACCGGCGGCCAAGGGGACCCTCATGGTCGGCGTTAACCAGGTCGTCATGTTGTCCTTGAACATGGTCATCATCGCCTCGATGATTGGCGCCGGCGGGCTCGGGTTCGATGTCCTGAACGCGCTGAAGCGGCTGAAAATAGGGGAAGGCGTCGAAGCCGGGCTGGCCATCACCCTGCTGGCCATCGCGCTCGATCGTCTGAGCCAGGCCTACGCGCAACGGCCGCCGCCGGTACATGGGCAAGCCGCGCTGACGTTGGTCAGGCGCAATCCCAACTTGATGATCGCCGCCGCCCTGATCACGCTGACCTGGGTCGCCGGCCTGATGTGGCCGTTGGTCAATTCCCTGCCGGAAAGCTGGCAACTGACGACGGGAGCCATGTGGGGTGATCTGGTGAAGTGGATCAATATCAATTATTTCGACCAGTTGGACGGTTTCAAGAACTTCCTGCTGCTCAATTTGATGATCCCGTTCAAGCGATTCCTGTTGGGTCTGCCGTGGCTCGGCGTCGTTGGCCTGGTTGCCCTGGCCGGGTGGCAACTGGGCGGCTGGCGGCTGTCGCTGCTGACTGGCCTGCTAGCGATGTTTATCGCGGTTGTCGGTCAATGGCCGAAATCCATGGTCACGGTCTATTTGTGTGGATTGTCCGTTGTCATCGCCAGCCTGATCGGTATCCCCATCGGCGTTATGGCCGCCCGCAACGAACGGCTGCACCGGATTGTCCAGGCGGTGATCGACACCCTGCAGACGCTGCCGTCGTTCGTTTACCTGATGCCGGTGGTGATGTTGTTCCGGGTCGGTGATTTTGCCGCCATGCTGGCGGTCATCGTCTACGCCGTGGGGCCGGCCATTCGCTACACCGATCACGGTATCCGCAAGGTGCCGCCGCACCTGATCGAGGCGGCGACGGCGGCCGGATGCACGCGGCGTCAAATTTTATGGAAAGTGCAATTGCCGCTGGCTTTGCCGGAAATCATGCTGGGCGTTAACCAGACCATCATGATGGCGTTGTCCATGCTGGTGATCACCGCCCTGGTCGGCACCCGCGACCTGGGCCAGGAAGTCTATATCGCGCTGACCAAGGCCGACACCGGGCGCGGCATCGTGGCGGGCATCTGTGTTGCCTTCATCGCCATCATCGCCGACCGCCTGATCAGCGCCTGGAGCAACCGGCGCAAGGCCGAATTGGGGCTGGAGTAGGGATATGGATGCGATCGATAAAGCGCGCAGCCTCGCCTGCTGGTCCGGCCCGGTCGACCCGCAACCGCTGGATGGCGGCATTACCAACACCAATTTCGTGGTCGCCGATAGCGGTGACAAATTCGTCGTCAGGATCGGCAACGATATCCCCGAACACGGAATCATGCGGTTCAACGAACTGGCGGCCAGCCGGGCGGCATTTGCCGCGGGAATATCACCCGACGTCGTCCACAGCGAGCCGGGCGCCCTGGTGCTGCGGTTCATCGACGGCCACACCTTCGGCCCCGATGATGTGCAAAAGCCGGAAAACCTGGGCCGTATCGTGCCCTTGATCCGCCGGGTTCATGATGAATTACCAAACTTTTTCAGGGGGCCGGCGCTGGTGTTCTGGGTATTTCATGTGCTGCGCGACTACACCCAAACGCTTAAGGCAGGCGGCAGCCGGATGATCGGCGAGTTGAAGAAACTGGGCGACATGGCGGCGGTACTGGAACGTGCCGTCGGTCCGGTGCAAATGGTGTTCGGTCATAACGACCTGCTGGCCGCCAATTTTATCGATGACGGCGACCGGTTGTGGCTGATCGACTGGGATTACGCCGGATATAACAGCCCGCTATTCGATCTGGGCGGTCTGGCTTCGAACAATGAATTTGACGCCGATCAGGAAAATCGACTGCTCGAAGCTTATTTCGATAAGCCGGTCGATGCAATCCTTAAGCGCCGCTACGACGCCATGAAATGCGCCTCACTATTGCGCGAGGCCATGTGGAGCATGGTGTCGGAAATCCATTCTTCCATCGACTTCGATTATGTCGCCTACACGGATGAAAACCTGGCCCGCTTCCGGCGCGCCTATGAAACCTTTTCGGTATAACGGAGACCAGAAATGGCAGAGCTCAGGGACGCGGAAATCGTCATTATCGGCGGCGGCATCATCGGCTGCTCCATCGCCTATCATCTGACCCGCATGGGCAAGAAGGATGTGCTGCTGATTGAGAAGGCCGGCCTGACCCAGGGCTCTACCTGGCATGCCGCGGGCCTGGTCGGCCAGCTTCGGTCCTCGCGCAACCTGACCCGCCTGCTGCAGCGAAGCGTCGCTGTGTACGACTCTCTGGAGCGCGAAACCGGGCAGAATCCGGACTGGAAAAAGGTCGGCAGCCTGCGCCTGGCCAGCAGCGAAGAACGGATGCTGGAAATCAGGCGCTCGGCGACTTTGGCGAAAAGTTTCGGCCTGGAATTGCACATTATTTCGCCCAAGGAAGCACAGGCCATGTTTCCGATCATGAGCACCGATGGGGTGCTCGGCGCCGCATTTATCCCGACCGATGGCTATATCGACCCCTCCAGCGTTACCCAGGCGCTGGCCAAGGGGGCGCGGGATGGCGGCGCAGAGATCGTCCAGGGCGTTCGTGTCACCGACATGATCCTGGACGGGCGCCGGGTCAGGGAACTGGTCACCGATCATGGCGCCGTCAAGTGCGACGTGGTGGTCAATGCCGCCGGTTTCTGGGGCCGCGACGTGGGCGCCATGGCCGGGGTCAAGACACCGGCGGTGGCGCTGGAACACCAGTATATCGTCACCGACCCCATCCCCGGCGTACCCGACGACATGCCGGGCATGCGCGATCCGGATCTGCTGATTTACTACAAGCCCGAAGTGCGCGGTATCGCCATCGGCGGCTGGGAAGCCAACACGGTGCCGTTCGGCGAAAACGGCATCCCCGAACCGTTCGCCCAGGAATTGCTGCCGGAAAATTTCGACCGTTTCGAACAACTGGCGGTTAACGCCGGTATTCGCACCCCCGTGGTCAACGAGGTCGGCGTCCGCCAGTTGATCAATGGGCCGATCCCGTGGTCGGCGGATGAAGGCTTCGTGCTCGGCTGGGCGCCGAACGTGGATAATTTCTTCTCGGCGACCGGCATTTCCATCGGCATCGCCGGCGGCGGCGGGGTCGGTCAGATGGTCGCCGAATGGATCGTCGAGGGCGAGCCCAGCATTGATCTGTGGCCCTTCGATATCCGGCGTTTCAATGATCACCACAACACCCGGGAATTCCTTTATCCCCGGACCGTCGAATCCTACGGCAATACCTATCACGTGCACTATCCCGGCGAAGAACACGAAAGCGCCCGCGGCATCCGCAAAAGCCCGATCTACGACGCGTTGAAACAAGCCGGGGCGGTCTATGGCTCGAAGGCCGGCTGGGAACGGCCCAACTGGTTCGTCGCCGGCGGCGATGGCTCTATGGGCAAGGGTGATTTCCTGCACCCCGCCTGGACCGATTACACCGCCGAAGAACACAAGGCCGTGCGCGAACGGGTGGCGCTGATCGATCAATGTTCGTTTTCCAAGTTCGTGGTTTCCGGGCCGGGCGCGCTCAAGGCCCTGCAACGGCTCGCCGTATCGGACATGGACAAACCGGTCGGCAAGATCATCTACACCCAGTTTTGCAACGAACGCGGCGGCATCGAGGCCGATTTGACCGTCTCGCGACTGGCCGAAGACAGCTTCTATATCGTCACCGGCTCGGCCTTCGGCCTGCACGACCGCAGCTGGATCACCGGTCACGCGCCCGATGACGGATCGGTAACGATCAGCGACCTGACCGACGATAACTGCGTCATCAATCTGTGCGGCCCCGATGCCCGCAGGGTACTGGAAAAATGTTCCGGCGATGATGTGTCTAACACCGCGCTTCCATTTGCGACGTTCAAGGAAATTGAAATTGCGGGGCGACCCGTGCGCGCCCACCGCATCGGCTATGTCGGTGAGTTGGGATGGGAGTTGCACATGGCCAATGAACACGGTCTCGCGGTCTATCAGGCCCTGAAGGCGGCGGGCGCGGAATTCGCCATCGCCGATGTCGGCTACAAGGCCATCGACACCCTGCGCATGGAAAAAGGTTATCTATACTGGTCTGGCGATATAACGCCCGATTACAATCCTTACGAGGCGGGCCTGGGGTTCCGGGTCAACCTGAAAAAGGGTGATTTCATCGGCCGCGAGGCGCTGGTCCGGGCCAGGGAAGAAGGCGTTAAGCGGAAACTTTCGTTCTTCACCCTGGAAAGCCCGGCGGCGGTTTACGGCGGCGAGACGATTATGCGCCAGGGCCGGGTGCTCGACGTGACCACCAGCGCCAACTTCGGCCACACCATTGGCAAGCCCATCGTTTTTGGATACCTGCCCATCCAGGAATGCGCCCACGGCGACTTCCAAATCGAAGCGTTCGGCGAAACCTTCGCCGCGACCCGCCACGACGGCCCGCTGTATGATCCGAAAAACGAGCGGCTGAAGGCATGAGCAAAGTTTTACAAACGCTCCGGCGTATCCCCTTGTTCGCCGACACAAATCCCGAAAGTTTCGCTATTGAACGGCTCGGCGGACTGACCAATCTGAACCACAAGGTCAGCGTCGGCGGCAAGACCTATATGCTGCGCATCGCCGGCGAGGGAACCGGGGAATATATCGACCGGGGATCGGAAGAAATCAACGCCAGGGTCGCCGCCCGCGCCGGGGTTAATGCCGAGGTGCTGTTTTTCGATGCTTCCGATGGCGTCCAGCTGACCCGGTTTATCGACGGCGCCGCGACCATGAACCCCGAAACGTTCAAGGACCTGGGCGCCGTCGCGCGGGCCGGTCGGGCGTTGCGCCAGATCCACGATTGTGGCGAAATGTTCGCCACCGAATTTAATATTTTCCGGATGATGGACGAATACCTGGCAATCCTGAACGGCAAGGACGCCTGGATACCGGATGGATACGCCCACGTTCAGGCCGCCGCCGAAAGCGTGCGCGCCGCGCTCGCCGCAAATCCCGCGCCGTTGGCGCCCTGCCATTGCGACCCGCTGGCCGAAAATTTCCTCGATAGCGGCGAACGGATGTACGTCGTCGACTGGGAATACGCCGGCAATAACGATCCCATGTGGGACCTGGCCGACCTTTCCGTGGAAGCGGCGTTCGGCGCCGATCAGGATACGGCGCTGCTGCAGGCCTATTTCGCCGGGTCGCCCGATGCCGCACAGCTGGGCCGGATGGTAATGTATAAAGCCATGTGTGATTTATTGTGGACCCTGTGGGGCGCCTTGCAGGTCGCCAATGACAATCCGGCGGAAGACTTCACGGCCTACGCCCAGGACCGGTTCGAACGCTGTAAAAGGCTGATGTCGCTAACCGAATTCACCACCCACATGGCGGCGGTCGAGAAAAAATAGATTGACCGACCTGTGACATAAATTCCTTGAATATGTTAGTATTGGCCATAGGTCAGAGACCGTGGAAATTCCGAACCCAAACCAATTTTGAAAAAAAAGGGGAAGGCAATGTTTGTTAAAGGATTGAAATTCACGATTTTGGCCGTCGCCGGATTGACGACAGCGTGTGCCAGTTATGATCTTGAAATGGTCAAGAGTATGCCGCCGGCAGGATCGGCTTTTCAGACGGCTCTACAGCGCGAATACGTGAAAGTCGCCTTTGACGAAGACCACGAAGATGACTGGAAAGACGCCGCATATTTTGCCGGCAAGGCGACCATAGCGGCCAAGGGATCGGATGTTCTTCCCCAGGAAATCGGCGAACGGATGATTCCCGATGCCCACAGGAAAGAACTCAGCTTCGCCCGTTCCGATTTGATGAATGCGCTCGCGCAAATGGACAAGGTCGGCAATGTGGCGGCCCTGGCCCGGGCCCAGGCGCAGTTCGATTGCTGGTTACAGGAACAGGAAGAAGACACCCAGCCGGCAGATATCGCAAAATGTCGTCTGGCGTTCGAAAAATCCATGAGTCTTCTGAATATTACACAGGCCGCTCCGGCTCCGATGATGAAGATGATGGCGAAGAAGCCGGAAATGAAGATGGAAATGAAGATGGATCCGATGACATTCGTGGTCTACTTCGATCATGACAGCGCCAAGCTGGGCATGGAATCCGGGCGTACCATCGGCATGGCAATTATGGCGATCAAAAAGACCAACCCGAAGACGGTTCAGGTCGGCGGCCATGCCGATACATCCGGCGATACGACCTACAACAATGCGTTGTCGGACCGGCGCGCCAAGGCCGTCGCCAAACTCATTATGGCCGGTGGTTTCGATGAAAAACTGGTTAAGAACTCGATGTTTGGCGAGGACTTCACGGCCGTCAACACCGGCGATGGCGTCAAGAACGACAAGAATCGCCGCGTCGAGATCAAGCTTAAATACTGATCTCGCACCACGGCCAATTAAAAACGGCGGTCCGGTAACCGGGGCCGCCATTTTTTTATTCCGGTAAACGCATCCTGACGATGCCCTTGAAATCGCGGGGGTCGGCGACTTCGCCTTTGCGGATGATTTCGATGCGGCCGACCTTGGCCAGATGCACCGCCTGCTGCCGGACGGCGACCAGGTAACGCCGCCACAGGTTCGGCCCGTCCCTGGGCGTCCGCCGCTGCTCGGCAATATGGCGGGCGACGTCCTGAAAGGTCGGGGTTTTGTCCCCGGCCAGGACGTCTAAAATGGCCAGGGCGATGGGGTCATCGGCCTGGACGGCGTCAGTTTCTTCAATTTCTGTGCTCATGGCCGGTTGTTTAACGGAATAAGCCGCTCGACGCAATGCCGTCGAATATGAACTGCACGGCCAGGGCCGCCAGCAGCACGCCGACGACCCGGCTGATGACGTTTAGCCCGGTCACACCGAGTATTTTTTGAAGCCTTCCGGCGATCAGCAGAAATAACTAAGGTTACGGTCATGACGACGACCAGGGCTCAGAGGACGGCGGCTTGCCTTCGCCAGTCGTCGCCGGCTTGCGCCGCCAGCAAAATAATAGCGCCCATGGTGCCCGGCCCGGCGATCAGCGGCGTCGCCAGGGGAAATACCGATATATCTTCCTTGTGTTCGGCTTCTTCGGTTTCGCCCTCCGTCGTCGATGTGCCGCCCGATGGCCGGGCGAAAACCATGTCGATGGCCATCAGCAGCAGCAAAATGCCCCCCGCCGTGCGCAGTGCCGCCGGGGTAATGCCAAGGCGCGCCAGCAACTGATCGCCGATCAACCAGAACACAACCAGGATCGCACTGGCGATCAACGTGCCCTTGATCGCCATGGTGCGGCGATGCACCGCCGTGCTTTTGATGGTCAGCGCGGCAAAGATCGCGGACGCGTCAATCGGGCTGACTGTCGCGAACAGGGTAAAAAAGGCAAACAGGCCGGTCTCCAACACTTAACCGATACGTCCTTCCATGGCCGCCTGATACATTTTTTTCATATCCGCCGCGCCGACTTCAATGGGATTGCCGCCGGCGGTGGGGTCGTTGGCGGCCATTTCGGCAAGCTCGTCGAGGCGGCTTTCCTCGACTCCCAGTTCCCTGGCCGTATGGGGGATGTTCATCTGCTTGCGGAAGTCGAGCGTCCATTCCAGAACGCCATCGTAATCAGATTTCTTCAGGCCCAGATAGCGGGCCAGGCGGCGCATGCGTTTGGCGATGGCGTCGCGGTTGAAGTCCATGACATAGGGCCAGAACACTGCATTGGCGAGGCCGTGGTGGACGTTGTAAATGGCGCCGACCGGGTGGGCCAGGGAATGGATCGCGCCCAGGCCCTTCTGGAAAGCGGTCGCCCCCATCGACGCGGCGGCCAGCATATTGGCCCGCGCTACCAGATTGGTCCCGTCTTCGACGGCGATGGGCAGCCAGTCCTTGACCAGCCGCATGCCTTCCACGGCAATGCCTTCGGCCATGGGATGATAGCCCGGCGCGCAGAACGCCTCGAAACAGTGGATATAGGCATCGAGCCCGGTGCCCGCCGTGATATGGGGCGGCAGGCCGACGGTCAGGGCCGGGTCGGAGATGACCACGCCGGGCATCATTTTGGGATGGAAGATGACCTTCTTGACGTGGGTTTCCTCGTTGGTGATGACGCCGGCGCGGCCGACTTCCGAACCGGTGCCCGATGTCGTCGGCACGGCGACGATGGGGACGATGCCGTCCGGGTCGGCGCGGGTCCAGTTGTCGCCGATGTCTTCGAAATCCCACATGGGCCGGGTTTGTCCGGCCATGAAGGCGATGACCTTGGCGGCATCCAGGGCGCTGCCGCCGCCAAAGGCGATAACGCCGTCGTGGCCGCCGTCGCGAAAAAAGGCGATGCCATCGGTCACATTCTGGCTGATCGGGTTCGGTTGAACGTCGTAAAACAGCCCGGTCGGCAGGCCGGCGGCGGCATTGGCGGCAATCGCATCGGCGACCATCGGCAAGGCGGCGAGGCCCGGATCGGTGACCAGCAGCGGCTTTTTCATGCCGAGCGATTTACAGGCGTCGGCCAGTTCGGAAATGCGGCCGACGCCGAAGCGCACGGCGGTGGGAAAGTTCCAGTTGCCGGTCAGGGCGGAAGCGGTATCGGTCATTGTATTAATGTTCCTAAAGAGCGGTTTTCAAATGAAATGATTTCGGGCGGGTCAGGTGATCGTAGCCGAGCGCCGAGAGGGTGCAGCCGCGACCGGAATTCTTGACCCCGGTCCAGGCCAGCGCCGGGTCCAGGTAATCGCAACGGTTCATGAACCAGGTGCCGGTGTTGACCCGATCGCCGATGGCCCGGGCGGCATCGACATCGGTGGTGAAGACGCTGGCCGTTAGCCCATAAGGGCTGTCGTTCATCAGTGCGATGGCCTCGTCGTCGGACGACACTTTCATGATGCCGACGACGGGCCCGAAGCTTTCTTCCATCATCACTTCCATGGAATGATCGACATCGACCATTACCTGCGGCGCCTGATAGGGGCTTTCTTCCCGGTGCTTGGGAAAATTGGCCGGATCGATCAGGGCCCGGGCGCCGGCATCGACGGCATCGCGAATTTGGCCGCGCACATATTCCGCCGCCCCGGTCCGGACCATGGGCCCAAGCGTCGTCGCCGGGTCCAGGGGATTGCCCAGTTTGTAGGTATTGACCAGATCGACGGCCCCCTCGACGAAAGCGTCGTAAACATCGCCATGGGCGTAGATGCGCTCGATGCCGCAACACGACTGCCCGGAATTGAAGAAGGCGCCATCGACCAGGGTCTCGATGGCGTGGTCCAGGTTGGCATCGGGGCGGACGTAACCCGGATCCTTGCCACCCAGTTCCAGGCCGACGCCGATGAAACGTCCGGCGGCGGCGTGCTCGACCATCTGGCCGCCGGGAACCGATCCGGTGAAGGCGACGAAATTGACTTCGCTGGCCTTGATTACCCGTTCGGTGTCGGCGTGGTTCAGGTGCAGGTACTGGAACACGCCGTCGGGCAGCCCGGCGGCCCGGAAGGCCTCACCGATGCGTTCGGCGCACAGCGGCGTCTGCGCCGAATGTTTCAAAATAACGGCATTGCCGGCCATCACCGCCGGCATGAAGGCGTTGACGGAGGTCAGATAGGGGAAATTCCACGGCGCCACGACGAACACGACGCCGAGGGCTTCGTGACGGATGAAACGGGTAAAGCCGGCTTTTTCCTCGATGGCTATGTCGGCCAGGGTGGTTTCGGAAATGGCGATCATGTGGCGGGCGCGTTCTTCGAAACCGCCGACTTCACCGGCGGCGTAGGCGATGGGTCGGCCCATTTGCCAGCTTATCTCTTCGGCGATGCCCTCGGTGCTGGCGACGAAGGCATCGACGGCCTTGGTGCAAATGGCGATGCGTTCCTCGATTGAGGTATTGCGCCAGGCGACTTGCGCGGTTTTGGCGGCGGTGAGCGCCTGGTCTATGGCCGTGTGGTCGGCGTAATTGCGTTCCACATAAAGCGAGCCGTCGACCGGGGTGATGGTTCTGAGTGTTGATGCCATGTCAATAATCCGTATCAAATAATTTCGAAGTAGCGTTGCATTTCCCAATCGCTGATGTGCTTGCGGAATTCCCGCTCTTCCCATTCCCGGGTCGCGGCGAAGTGCTCGACGAAGGCGTCGCCGAACAGTTCCCGGGCCGGCTTCGATGCCTTGAAGCGCCCGGCGGCTTCCATCAGGGTCCTGGGGATTTGCAGTTTTTTCGGGAACGACTTGTCATAGGCGCTGCCGACCACCGGGGCTTCCGGTTCGATTTTGTGCTCGATGCCCCAAAGGCCCGATCCGACCGCTGCGGCCAGCGCCAGATAGGGGTTGGCGTCGGCCGCGGCGATGCGGTATTCGACCCGCTGGGATTTATCGCTGCCGGGAATGGCGCGCAAGGCGCAGGTCCGGTTATCGATGCCCCAACTGGCTTCCGTCGGCGCCCAGAACCCGGGTATCAATCGGGTATAGGAATTGACCGTCGGCGCGATCATCGCCAGCACGTCGGGCATCAGCGTCTGCTGGCCACCGATGAAATGGCGCATACGGTCGCTCATGGCGCCGTCTTTTCTGGCATCGAAAAAGACCGACTTATTCTTGCGGTCACGTAGCGACATATGAATGTGACCACTCTGGCCCGGCCAGTCGGGCGAACATTTGGCCATAAAGGTCGCCATCAGGCCGACTTTCTGGGCCATGATTTTGGAAAAAGTCTTGAACAGGGCGGCCTTGTCGGCGGCGGCCAGGCATTCCGATACGCCCAGGGCGGCTTCCATGACGCCGGGCCCGGTTTCTTCGTGCAGGCCTTCGATTTCCATATCCATGGCCAGGCAGGTATCGAGAAGGTCCGTATAGAATTCTGAATGAACCGATGTCCGCAGCATTGAATAGCCGAAGTTTCCCGGCGTTACGGTTTTCAGATTGCGATAGTTTTTTTCGCGAATGGTGTCCGGGGTTTCCTCGAACACGAAGAATTCATATTCCAGGCCGGCATAGACATCAAAGCCCATTCCCTTGGCCTTTTTCAAAACGTTTCGAAGCACGCCGCGGGGGCAGATTTCTTCGGCCTGGTCTGCAAACTCGCCCAGGAAGAATAACATACCGTCTTCCCACGGGATTTCGCGGCAGGTATCGGGCAATATCCGGACCGGCGCATCGGGGTAGCCCGTATGCCAGCCGGTGTAGCTGACATTGTCATAGAGCACATCATTGGAATCCCAGCCCAGGACCACGTCGCAAAACCCGAAACCGCCGCCTAGGGCCGAAAAGAATTTCGATTTCGACATATACTTGCCGCGCATGACGCCATCGATATCGAAGACGCCGACCTTGACGTATTCCAGCTTGCGTTCGATGACGATCTTGCGCGCGTCGGCCGCCGTTTTTACTTTTCGCGGATCCATTAATTATCCTCCCTTATTTGCCCCGAAGTCTGTTCAAATTTACCCTGACCCGTCAATAGCAATCGCAGTTCCGGCCTAATCTTGAGGTAGGTCAGCGCGGCCGGGTCGGCGATCGCCGGACCGGGTGCCGCGGCGATAAGAATATGGCGGCTGACGGTGTCGAAATCGGCGCGAAAATGAACCGAGCTTTTCAAGACCAGAATTGACTGCTCGGCGGGTTCCACGTTCAGATGGCGGAACATGGCCTGGTCGGCGGCCTGCTGGCGGACGCTGGAAACCACGACCCGCACGTCGGTCTCGCCGATCACCCGCAGCAATGCCATAGGTCCCAGTTTCATGTGGCTGCCCCGGTAAAAGGGGCCGGTGGCTTCGATGGCGCCGTCGCCCAGGTGCTCGATTTGGAGGCGGGCCGTGAAGGGTTGCTCGCCCCGGTAGGCGGAACCGGCGCCAAGGGCGAGCTCGATTTCCGCGCCGATCCCGGCTGAGTGTGCGGCGCCGGCGGCGTCCGGGTCATAGATCAGGCCCAGCACGGCGCGCCGGGCGTCGTTTCGGATCAGGGCGCGCAGCATGCCGGTGGTGTCGGAACTGGCGCCGGCGCCGGGATTATCCTGGCAATCGGCGATGATCACGGTCTCACCGGTTTGGGTGGCCAAGGATATAGCCGCCTCGACCGCTTCATCGGGGCCGTACAGGCGACCGGCGAATTCGGCTTGCCGTTCCAGGATATACCGTTCGAGTTCGCAAACGGCGGTATCGACGGCGTTCCGATCCAGGCCGTAGCCGATGACGCTCGGCCCGCAATCGGCCACATCGGCCAGGGGGAAACCCGGCGCGAAGGAAAGCGCCAGTATGTCGTCGTTTTCCAACTCCCGCAGATACCGGTAGATGCCGCGGCACGGCTCGGCCAGGCTGGATTGCCAGGGCAGGGGGATCAGGAACGGCAGTTGGCGGAAGTGCCGGAAAATTTCGCCGCAATGGCCAAGCAGTCGCCCGATGATGCGGGCGGCCCTGGCCCCGGTATCGGCCATGTCCACATGGGGATAGGTGCGGTAGGCGACCACGGCAGACGCCTGATCGACCATGGCCCGGCTGATATTGGCGTGCAGATCCAGGCTGATGACAATGGGCAGGTCGGGACCGACTTTTTGCCGGATACGGGCCAGCACTTCGGCCTCGCCGTCATCGAAGCTTTCGCTGACCATGGCGCCGTGCAGGTCCAGATAAATGCCATCGATGGAGCCGGCCTTGTCGATGTCGTCCAATATCCAGCCGGTTATGGTTTCGAAGGCGTCATCGGTGACCGGACCGGATGGCGAGGCCGAACACCAGAGCAGCGGAACAAGGTCATGGCCATGGGCCTGATCGATGAACCCGGCGATGGGGATGTTGATGCCGGCGACGGCGTCGATCAGCCCGGCGCCGCGGCTCAACGGCGGCCAGGCATCGGGCAGCAAGAAATCATCCATGGTCGCCTTGTTTGCGGCGAATGTGTTGGTTTCATGTTGAAAACCGCCGATTGCGATGCGCGCCACAGTGTCGATCCTCGTTTTGAATTTGGCGCAGATTAATCCGCCTGAGCAGGCCAGACAACAGGTATGACGGATCATGTGGTATTTTGTGGTTTTTTCCTGTAGGTCTTTCCGCATCGAATTTAGAAAGGGCGGGATTCCATGAATTTGACGGTCGTCGGAATGGTTTTGTTTTCGGCGATGCTGCATCCGTTGTGGAATGCCATGATCAAACGACAGGACAGGCCGGACGGCGCCTTCGTCGGCCTGGTCGTCATGATGATGGTGCTGTCATTCCTGCACGCCATTATTCAGGGATATGATCTTCTGGCCGCCGTTCAGGTCTGGCCGTTGATCGCCATTTCCGTGGTCGGTCAGTTATTGTACGGATCTTCCCTGATCGTCACCCTGCGGCAGGGCGACCTGTCCAGCTACTACCCGATTGTCCGGTCTTCGCCGTTGTTGATCGTCATCGCCGGCGTGGTGTTTTTGGGCCAAAGCTATTCCTGGTCCTTGCTGGGCGGCATAACCTGCGTGCTGATCGGCGCGTTTGCCCTGCAATACCGACGGGGCTGGCACCTGCTGGATGATCCCCGGACCCTGATGTTCGCCCTGCTGGCCATGACCGGCACGGCGATCTATTCCCTGGTCGATTCCCGCGCCGTGCAGGTCGTCGAACCGCCGGTGCTTTTTTTCTGGATCGAGGTTATCGATTTGCCCTGTTACCTGCTGTTGTTCCGCTATTTTGGATTGCCGGAAACCCGAATGGGTCATCTGTTTGAATGGACCCGGAAGCCGCTGCTGTTCCTGGGCCTGGGCGGCATTTGTTATCTGTCCTATTTCCTGATCCTGATGGCCTATGCCATGGGTGGCGACGTCGCCGCCGTGACCTCGGTGCGTCAGGCATCGATCCCGATCAGCGTCATCCTGGGCGGGCTGATGTTTCGCGAAGGCAGCATGGTCCGCCGCTTCGCGGCCTCATTGCTGCTGGCTTTTGGTATCGTCGTCATCGCTACGATGGGGTAGAATTTCCGGGTCATGAGCAAAGAAAACGATCATCCGAGTGAAGGCGACAGCAATCTGAGCGCCGGTCGCCGGGACTGGGCCGCGCGGCACCTGACGGGGGCCGGGCGGGATCTGGTCGACAAGGATTCAGGACTTTTCCTGCATCAGGCCCTGTCGAGTCCCTGCGTCGGCGCCATTAAGCGGGCCGAGGGTATCTGGATCGAGGACATGGCCGGCAACCGGTACATGGATTTCCACGGCAATAACGTCCATCACATCGGCTATGGTCATCCCCGCCTGATCGAGGCGGTAACGGCGCAAATGCGTGAGCTGCCGTTCGCGCCCCGGCGTTTCACCAACGAACCCGCCGTGGCCCTGGCCGAAAAGCTGGTCGATATCGCGCCCGCCGGACTCGACCGGGTGCTGTTTGCCACCGGCGGTTCGGACGCCAACGAAATGGCGCTGAAACTGGCCCGCGCCGCGACCGGCAGGTTCAAGACCCTGTCGTTCTGGGATTCCTTCCACGGCGCCGGTTTCGGGGCCATCGGCGTCGGCGGCGAGGCCTTGTTCCGGTCCGGTCCCATCGGGCCGCTGATGCCGGGCGATGCCCACGTGCCGCCGTTTTCCTGCTATCGCTGCCCCTATGGGTTCGCCGACCGGGACGGCGGACCGGACCTGGATGTGTGCAAAATGACCTGTGCCGAGATGGTCCGCTACGTTTTGGAAAAAGAAGGCGACGTCGCCGCCGTTATCGCAGAACCGGTGCGTGCCGTGCCCTACCTGCCGCCGCCCGGATTCTGGCCGACCGTGCGCCAGGCCTGCGACGATCACGGGGCGCTGCTGATTTTCGACGATATCCCCAGCGGCCTGGGCAAGACCGGAAAAATGTTTTCAAGCGACCACTTCGGCGTCGTCCCCGATATCATCACGCTGGGCAAGGCGTTGGGTGGCGGCATGCTGCCGATTGCGGCGATGATCACGCGCTCAGGGCTCGATGTCCTGGGCGACAGGGCGCTCGGCCACTACACCCACGAGAAAAATCCGGTCACCGCCCGGGCGGCGCTAACCACCATCGAGATCATCGAAAGCGAGGGTCTGGTCGAAAACGCCGCCCGCGTCGGCGCCCGTGCGCTCGACCGCCTGCACGACATGAAAACCCGGCATTCGCTGATCGGCGATGTGCGCGGGCTGGGACTGGTGCTGGGGGTCGAACTGGTCGAAGACCGCACCGGCAAGGCCCCGGCCAACGCCGCCGCCGACCGCATTTTGTACAAGGCCCTGGAACGGGGCCTCAGCTTCAAGACGACCATGGGCTGCGTGCTCACCCTGACGCCGCCGCTGACCATAGCTATCGAAGAAATGGACCGGGCGCTGGATATCATCGAGGCCTGCATAGCCGACGAAGAGAGGGGGTAGGGCGTGTACGAACGTTGTTCATCGACTACGGATGTTTTCAATTATTTGTCGAAAAATCGCCACACCATTGCCGGTATTTCTGACCAGCCGGTAGCTGGAGTTTATGCCATTTTCATTAAAACTGGGCATTACCTGCCAGGCATCACACTTTCTCCGAACGGACTTCTCTACATTGGTTGATCGGTGAACTTGGAGAAACGAAATCACTTTAATACTAAGAACAGTGCCTCTCACAGTCCACGTCGCAGCATGGGGGCAATCCTCAGCACCAAGTTGAAACTTACCGCGATTCCTCGTGGATCAGGAAAATCGGAGGCTGATTATCACAATTTCCGGTTTACCGATAAAGGGGAGGAATGCCTGTCCCAATGGATGGAGGCGCACTTGGAATATGCAAGCTACCAATGTTCGGACAGTCTGGAACAACTTGAAACTCTGCTCATCAATGAAAATAATCCACCGTTGAATCTGACCAACTGCAATAGCCCAGAGAAACAAGAAATTTTGGACCTGAGGAAGGATTGCAGAACCCAGGCCAAAAACCACTGTTAAGATGATATTTTGCCGTTGCAAGAGCGGATCCGGAATAATATGAATTAGCCCCCCACCCTAACCCTCCCCCTCAAGGGGGGGAGGGGATTAATGCTTACTCCTTTCCCCCTGGAGGGGGAAAGTCGGGATGGGGGGGCCGTTTCGGTATAAACCATGGCTCGATTATGTTCGGGACCGCTCTAACCCTTGTGCTTAGGGCCTTTCACCACGGGCCAGACGGGCGTTGATGTCATCGATTACCCTGGGCAGTTCGGCGATGGAATCGACGACATAATGGGCGCCGGCTTTTTGCAGGATTTCCTTGGTCAAACCGTTACGGCGGGCGATTTCCTTCTTCGCCATTTTCCTGGCCTCGGCCAGGGAATTGATGTTCATGTAGTTGCTGTACAGCGACACGCCGACGCCCCAGCAACCGGCTTCCAGGGCCTCGCCGATGCCCGAGGTGGTGTCATCGACTTTAACGATGGACTGAACCGGATGGACGTCCATCAAATCCATGTTGCGGAAGACCATGAACGGTTTCGGCCGGGCGCCGTGGACGACATCGTCACCGGCGACGGTGGCGTCAATGACGAAGCCCTGTTTCCGGGCGTCGGCGGCAAGGATTTCGACCATGGCGCGGAGGAAACCAGTCGAACTGCCGATCATGATGCCGCGCTTCTTGAGTTCCTTTGAACACTTGGCGGCGCCGGGCAGCAGGGTGGTGTACTTGCGCAGGACTTTAAGCTGCATGGGCACGAAGTCCTTGAACATGCGGTCGACGTCTTTCTGGTTCGGGTACTTGCCGTGGATACCCTTCCAGCGTTCGGCGATGACCGGATCTTCGCTCATGGCCTTGATGTGCAGGTCCTTGCGCAGGCCCATGGGGCCGCGGGCTTCGAGCATGGAAACCGCGACACCCTGATTCTTGAAAGCCTCGACAAAGACGACGGCGGGGGCCAGCACGTAGGCGTCGGCGATGGTGCCGCTCCAGTCGAGGACGACGCCCTTGACCTTGCCCCGGTAGCCGCGCTGGTAAACGTAATTGGGATCGTAAGCCATTTTATAAATACTCCTGTTGTTAGGCCGGGGCGCAGTCCGTCACGCCCATTTCGGTTAAGGTCTGGCGCACCGCTTCCAGCGCGCCCTTGATTTCGGTTTCGCCCAGTTGGCCGATGCAGCCGATGCGGAAACTGTCGGCGACGGTCAGCTTGCCGGGATAAATAACGAAGCCCTTGTCTTTCAATGAATCATAGAATTTCTGGAAATCAAATCCGGGGTCGCCGGGGATGTGAAAGGTGACGATGATCGGCGCCTGCAAGTGGTCGGCCAGCAATGTCTGGAAACCCATTTCCCGCATGCCGTTGACGAGAATTTTGTGGTTGGCGGCATAGCGGCCGTGGCGTCCGGCACGCCCGCCCTCGGTGTCATAAAGGTCGAGGGCTTTTGAGAAAGCGGCGATGACATGGGTCGGCGGCGTGAAGCGCCATTGATTGTTGGCCTCCATGGCCTGCCACTGGTCGTAAAGATCCAGGCTCAGGGAATGGCAGTTGCCCTTGCAGTTTTCCAGAGAGCTCCTGCGAATGATTGAGAACCCCATGCCGGGAACCCCTTCGAGGCATTTGTTGGACGACGCCATGACGGCGTCGAAGCGGATCTTTTCGGCATCCAGTTCAAGGGCGCCAAACGCGCTCATGGCGTCGATGATCAAGGCGCGGCCGTGGGCGGCGCAAATTTTGGCGATTTCCTCGACCGGATTAAGGATGCCCGAAGTGGTTTCACAGTGCACCATGACGACATGGGAAATATCGGTGTCGCCCTTGAGAATGCGTCCGACGTCTTCCGGGTCAGGCGGCGTATCCTCGGGCGTTTCCAGGGTTTCGTAGGGGCGCGCCAGGTAATCGAGAATTTTCGCCATGCGCTGGCCATAGGCGCCGTTGATCAGAATCAGTGTTTTCTTATCGCGCGGCGCCAGCGTCCCCAGCGTCGCCTCGACGGCGAACGTGCCGCTGCCCTGTAGCGGCACGCAAACATGGTCGGTCGCGGCATTGGCGATGGCCAGTATGCGGCTCCTGACGCCGGCATTGGTCTCGATAAACCCGGCATCGCGGGATCCCCAGTCGTGGAGCATCGCCTGTTTTGTTTCCGGCGCGGTGGTTAATGGGCCAGGAGTCAGAAGGAAGGGATCACCGGTGGGGCTGAGCATGGCTAAAAGTCCTGTTTCGATTCGCCGCAGTATCGGTCAAGAACGGGCATAATACCACAAAAAAATTCAATCCGGTTTATCGCCGCGAAAGCTTGTAAAGGGGACGCTTAACGGGATCGCCAGCTTTGGGTTTTGCGCAGCAGGCCGTGGGTCAGGATGGCGTGCAGGACTCTGACCGTCGCCGATGCCAGCACGATCATCATGCACATGGCCGCCGCAGGGGCGATGTCACCGGCATCGTCCATGTTCAGCGCCGCCACGGACGCCAGTTGGGTGTCGGTCGAATAGAGGAAAATCACCGCCGACACGGTGGTCATGGCGTTGACGAACAGATAGATGGAAATATCCAGGATCGCCGGCAGGCACACCGGCACCGAAACCCGGATAAAGGTCTTGAAAAACGGCACCTTCAGGGACGCCGACACGGCTTCGAATTCCGGGTCCATCTGTTTTAAGGCGGTCAGGGAGGTCAGGTGACTGACCGTGTAAAAATGGCTGATGGTGCAAATCACCAGGATCGCCATGGTCCCGTACAGGAAATTGAACGGGTTGTCGGGATGATTGAAGAAAAAGATGTAAGCCAGGCCCAGGACCATGCCCGGCACCGCCATGGGTAAAATACACAGAAACTGGATGGTGCCCCGAACGGCGGTGAAACCCTTGGTTTTTTCGACCATATAGGCGCCGGTGAAAATGATCATGGTACCGAACACGGCGGTGTAGGCGGCCATGCGCAACGAGTTGTAGAAAGAATCCCAGCCGCCGCCGTCCATCACATCGAAATCGTAGCTGTGCAGGGAAAACGACAGGTCGTAGGGCCAGAATTTGACCATCGAGGCGTAGGTCGCCATGCCGAGGATGGCCAAAATCAAAAAGCCGATGAAGGCGCAATAGGCGAACATCAGGATATCGAAATTACGCGACGGTTTCGGCTCGTAAGGTACGGCCCGCGCCGTCAGCAGCGACACCTGCTTGCCCTGCACGATGCGGTCGACGACGAAGGCGGCGATGGCCGGGATCAACAATACGACGCTGACCACCGCGCCCATTTCGAAATTCAGCTGGCCGATGACCTGCTTATAGATGTCGGTCGCCAGCACGTTGTACTGGCCGCCGATCACCTTGGGGATGCCGAAATCGGTGATGACCAGGGTGAAGACGACGAAGATGGCGCTGATCAGCCCGTATTTGACGCCGGGCAAGGTAACGGTGAAAAAGGTCCGGGTGCGGCTGGCGCGCAGGGAAATGGCGGCTTCGTACAGTCTGCCGTCGGCGGTCGCCAGCGCCGTGATCAGGATCATCAGGGCATGGGGAAAGGTATAAAACACTTCGCCCATGACGATGCCGATGGGGCCATAGATCTCGTGGCCGAACAGCAATTCCCGGGCCACGCCCTGTTTGCCGAAAAAGTAGACGAACGATATGGCCGGTAACAGGGACGGCGCCAATATGGGGATCAGCGCGATGGCGCGGAAAATGCCTTTTCCGGGTATGGCGCTGCGGGTCAGGGCATAGGCGAACACGAAGGCCATGGAAATGGTGATTATTGTCGAGACGATGGCGATATAGAATGAATTTTCGATAGAATAGAATAACGCCGGTGTTGAGAAATAACTGGCATAGTTGGCCAGCCCGATGAAATTTCCGTCATGATTCTGAAAACTTTTCGACAGCATGAAATACAGCGGCAGCAATACCGCGAAGACCATCCATGCGCCGATCATTAGAATGAACCAGCGCATAATCCTGTCGTCGCTGCTCAGCTTCGGCATGATGGCGCCGCTGATCGCTCCGCTGGCCCCGGCGGTGCTCATATCCGGGTGTCTCCGATGGTTTGGCCCGGGAACACGCGCAACCGCCCTTCCGGGAAACTGACGGCGATGGTCGAGCCTTCGGAAACATCTATGTCGCGGACAAGATTGATGGAGAAATCGGCCCTGAATTCGATTTTGTCGTCGTCCGTGGTGGTCAGCGAAGCGCGATAGAACGATCCCATAAATTCCAGATCATCGACAATGGCCTGCACCATGTTGGCCGACGATGCGTCGATGGTGCGGGTGGTGACGTCTTCGGGACGGATACAGACGGTGACGGCTGAACCCTCGGCTGCATCGTTCAAATCACCGGTCGTGATCAAATCAAACGTACCGAGGCGAAGCTTGCCGGGGCCGGTGACCGTGGCCGGCAGGAAATTCATGGCGCCGACGAAATCGGCGACGAAGGGGCTGGCGGGATGACGATAAATTTCCAGCGGCGTGCCGACCTGTTCGATGATGCCCTGGTTCATGACGACGATGCGGTCGGCCATGGTCAGGGCTTCTTCCTGATCATGGGTGACCATGACAGTGGTGACATCAAGCTGGTGTTGCAGGTGTTTGACTTCGTGACGCAGATGCACGCGAACCTTGGCGTCAAGGGCGCTCAGGGGTTCATCCAGCAACAACAGGCCCGGCGATGTGGCCAGCGCCCGGGCCAGCGCCACCCGCTGCTGTTGGCCGCCCGACAATTGTGACGGATACTTGTCGCTCTGGTCGGCCAGATCGACAAGACCCAGTAATTCAGCTACCCGGGCCGCCGTTTTCTCCTTGCCGACCTTTCGGTTTTCAAGCCCGTAAGCGACGTTGCGTTTGACGCTCAGGTTGGGAAACAGGGCGTAGGACTGGAAGACGATGCCGAAATCCCGCTCCGACGGCGGCAGGTCGGAAATATCCTTGCCGCCTTGTTCGATGGATCCCCGGGTCTGGATATCCAGGCCGGCGATGGCGCGAAGCAGGGTCGTCTTGCCGCAGCCGGACGGCCCCAGGAAGCAGACAAATTCGCCTTCGTTGATGTCGAGCGAGACATCCCGAAGGGCGGTGAAATCACCGAACTTCTTGGTCAGATTCCTGATCCGCAGATACGGCTGGTCTGTGGAAGTGTCGGACACGGCGTTGCTCCCCGTTTTCAGTAGTTAGGCTTAATTGGACTTTGTAACACAAGAAGGGCCGGCAAAACACCGGCCCTTCCTGCATTTTAGATAGAAGTCGTTTGCCAGTTATTTTTTCGGATCGGACTTCGAATCATAGCGTGTCTGCCATTCGGCCAGAATACGTTCACTGTTCTTGGCCGCCCAGGCGAAGTCGTTGTCGATCATCTTGGTGGCGACTTCCGGCGGGAAGAACTGAACAGGCTTGGCGACGCCCGGAATGGCGACGACGGCATAGCCTTCGTTGTACATCTCGTTGGCTTTTCTGGATATCGACCAGTCAACCAGGGTCTGCGCCGCTTTCAGGTGCTTGGTGCCCTTCATGATGGCGGTCGCTTCCATGTCCCAGCCGATACCTTCTTCCGGAATGATGATTTCCAGCGGCGCGCCCGCGGCCTTAGACTTGGCGCCGCGGAAGGCGAACGAAATACCGATGGCGGTTTCGCCTGATGCCGCTAGCTTGCAGGGAGCAGAACCCGAATGGGTATAGCGCGAGATGTTCTGGTGCAGGCCGTCCATGAACGTCCAGCCGCCGCCTTCGCCGAACAACTGCAACCAGGACGAAACGTCCAGGAAGCCGGTGCCCGACGAGTTGGGGTTCGGCATGATGACGTGGCCCTTGTAAACGGGGTTCAGCAGGTCGCGCCATTTCTTAGGCGTCGGCAGATTGTTTTTCTTGGCCTCCACCGTGTTGACGCAGATCGAGGCGACCCAGGCGTCCATGCCCGTCCACGACGGAGGGTTGGCCTTGTCGCGGAATTTGGGATCAAGTTTATCCAGCCCCTTCGGCGCATAAGGCAGCAGCATGTTTTCCGCACCCATCAGCATCAAACTGGTTGCCGCCAGGCCCCAGACAACATCGGCCTGGGGATTGTTTTTCTCCGCCAGCAATTTTGCGCGCATGATGCCGGTGGAATCACGAACCCATTTGATTTCAATATCGGGATGGTCTTCGTTGAAACGGGCGGCGTATTTTTTCAGGTCTTCGGCCTCGACGGCGGTGTACACGGTCAGTGTCTCGGCATGGGCCTTAAACCCGATGCCGGCGACGAAGGTGATGGCCGCTGCGGTCATCGCCAGCTTCGTAACGCGAAGCGCGGATAATTTTGTAAGCATGAGTTTGTGACTCCTTCTCCCTGGTTGAATTCGTTATGAACACTTATGTGTTCTGTTGTTTTCTTGTAAAAGCTCTCTTTTTTTAGCTAGTGGTCATTGTTCCACAAAAAAACAATAAATGCCAAACGGCAATTGAAGATCGTATAATATTTTTCTATGACATTTTGATTACGGAAAATGGGGAACAACGGGCATGTTTGCCGAACAGCGGCGTAATACCATCCTCGATTTGCTGGCCCGGCGGGGCTCGGTGTCGGTAACCGAGTTGCACCGCCGCCTTGAGGTATCGCGCGAGACAATTCGCCGCGATATCAACGCGCTGGCCGATGACCACCGGTTGCAAAAAACCCATGGCGGGGCGCTATCCATAGATTCAATCGAACCCGGCATCGCCGAGAGGATGTCGGTCAATATCGATGGCAAAAGGGCCATCGGGCGCCGGGCCGCGGGCATGGTTGCCGATGGCGCCTCGCTGATTATCGATTCCGGAACGACAACCCTGTGTCTGGCCGAAGCCCTGGCCGGGCATCACCGTTTGACCGTCTATACCAATGATGTCCAGGTCGCCGCCCGGCTGGCCGGCCGGCATGAAAACCGTGTTTTTGTTTTGGGCGGCGAGGTCGTCGGCGGCGAGGGCGCGATGGTCGGGCGGGATACCACGGCGATGCTGGAAAACTACTATGCGGATTTCGCCTTCATCGGGGCCAGCGCCCTGTCGCCGAGCCATGGCCTGACCGATTACACACGGGAAGCCGCCGAGCTTAGAAAACTTATGCTGGCCAACGCCCGCACCACGGTGCTGCTGGCCGACCACGGCAAATTCAAACGGATCGCCCCGGTCCGGGTGGCGGCACTGGATGAACTGGATCATCTGATCACCGACAGTCCCCTGAAAGGGGACGTCGCGGCATATTTCAAGAAACTCAAGTGCGAGGTTCTGGTCGCCGGAAATGCCTAGGTCACGCCGTTGGGAGTGACGTCGGCATTCGTCTTGCCCAGCTCTCCGGCCTGTTCCAGGATCGGGTAGGCGATGGCGACGATGTGGGAATGGATGCGCTTCAAATCGCGCAGGATATCCATATGCAGGGCGGTGGTTTCGATACTTTCCGGGCGGCCTTCGCGCAGGCGGGCCATATGATTCTCGGCGCCCCGCCGCTGCATGGCATTGACGATCTTTTTTTCCGCCAGCAATTGATGGGCCAGCTTGACGTCATCGGAAATGAAGATGCCAAGCGCCAGCTTCAGGTTATTCGCGACGCGCTGGTGCAGGACCTCGATCTCGGCAAAGCCATCGGTCGAAAATTGCATCTTGCGCTTGATCTTCTTCGTGGCGATTTCCATCAGGTTTTCGATGATATCACCGATATGTTCCAGATCGGTGGTGAAGGTCAAAATATTGGTGACGCGGCGAGAATCGTCTTCGTCCATCCGTTCGCGGCTGACCTCGGTCACATATAACTTGATGGCTTCGTGCAGCCGATCGACGGAATCGTCTGTTTTGGCGACTTCGTTGGCCAATTCGCGGTCGTCGGTGCGCAACACATCCAGACTCTGGCGGATCATCTGTTCGACCAGGTCGCCCATACGCATGGTTTCCCGCGCCGCACTGGCCAGCGCGATGGTCGGTTCTGTAATATTCGCGCGGTCCAGGTGGCGAGGTACGCCAGGGTTGTTAGATACCGGATCGGGCGGCAACAGGACGGTGGTAAGCCGGGCCATTCGGTCGGTCGCGAAAATAAACAGGATGGCGATGGTCAGGTTAAACAGGGTATGGAAATTGACGACCTGGCGCGCCGCGCCGGCATCGATCATTTCTATGTAGGGAGCGATAAATCCGATTACCGGCAGCATAATGATGCAGCCGGTCACCTTGAACAATGCGTTGCCAAGGGGCACCCGCCGGGCCAGTGGCCCTTCGGCCCAGGTGGCGATAATCGGCGGCAGGGTGCCACCCAGATTGGCGCCGATGACCAGCGCGAAGGCCAATGCCAGCGAGGCGACGCCGCCGCTGGCCAGCGACATCACCAGCAACACCACGGCCAGGCTGGAATGGGCCAGCCATGTCAGCAGGGCGGCGATCAGCACGGCGAGCAGGGTTTCATCGGCCAGGGCGACAAAAATTTCCTGCAAGACGCCGGAATCCCGCATGGGTGCGGAAGAAGCGACGATAAGCTTAAGCGCCAGCAGCATGATACCGAGGCCAATCGCCGAACGGCCAAGCTGCCGGGTCAGCGTTCTTTTCGCCGAGCTATGGGCGATCATGCCGCCCAGAATCAACACCGGCGAAAGCAGGCTGATATCGAACGACAACACCTGGGCGACAAGGGTGGTGCCGATATCGGCGCCCAGCATCACGGCCAGGGCCGGCGCCGTCGCCACCAGGCCCCGGCTGGCGAACGACGCCACCATGAAGGCCGTCGCGGTGCTGCTTTGCAATACCCCGGTGACGCCGACGCCGACGGCCAGTGCCTTGAACCGGTTATCGACGCTGCGCCCGATGGCCTGACGCAGGTCCGATCCAAAGGCCCGTTCGATGCCGGTGCGGACCATACGCATGCCCCACAGTAACAACGCCACCGCGCCAAGCATATTGATCAGTAATTGTGTTGCCGAAATAGTTCGGAGTTCCTTATTCTCGAATCAGCATATACCGCAATCGGGCATAAACGGTCAAACTGTCACAGAACTGTAACATAACCGTTAATCAGTCTGGGCCATAAGTTGGAAAATATGAATACGGGGACCCATGAATAATCCGATTGTGCGCAAACTTCCATTTTATTATGGCTGGATCGTCGTCGCCACGGCGTTTGTGACGATGGCCATCGCGGTCAATGCGCGAACCTCCTTTTCCCTGCTGTTTCCGGCCATTCTCGACGAATTCGGCTGGAGCAGGGGAATGACGGCCGGGGCTTTTTCGGTCGGCTTTGTCGCCTCTGCCATTATCATTCCGCTGGTCGGCATGATGATGGATCGCTGGAGCCCGCGGGTGGTTATTCCCCTGGGCGCGGCCATGGTCATCGGCGGTTTGATCGGCGCCACGTATGTATCCACACCTTTGGGAATTTACGCGACGCTCGGCGTTCTGGTGGTCAGTGGTTCCATCGCCATGAGCTACATTTCCCATTCCATGTTCCTGCCGAACTGGTTTGTCAAACGGCGCGGTCTGGCCATCGGCATCGCATTTTCCGGGGTCGGCGTCGGCTCGATCCTGCTGCTGCCCTGGATCGGCAGGATAATCGACGGAGCCGGATGGCGGGACGCCTGTTTCGCCCTCGCCGTGGCGGTGGCCTTGATCGTACCGCTGAACCTGATTTTGCAGCGCAAGCGGCCGGAAGATATGGGCCTGATTCCCGATGGCGAAGATCACGATGATGGCCGGCCTCGCACCCCGTCAGCGGACCCGGTGGTCGATCGGGCCTGGGTGGAAACCGACTGGACGCCGGGCAGGGCGGCGCGGACCGGCCGGTTCTGGTGGATAGCCGTGACCTATTTTGCCGGGATGTTCGCCTGGTACGCCGTGCTCGTGCATCAAACGGCGTACCTGATCGAAGTCGGGTTTGACAGCAAATTGGCGGCCACCTCCCTGGGTCTGGTAGGCCTGTTTGGCATCGCCGGCCAGATCGGCATCGGCGGATTGTCGGACCGGATCGGTCGGGAATGGGCCTGGACCATCAGTATTTGCGGTTTTGCCGGGTGTTATGGCGCGCTTATTTTGCTGGCCGGCGGGCCGTCTCTGGTGTGGCTCTACATCATGATAATCACCCAGGGGTTCGTCGGCTTCGGGCTGGCGGCAATCTTCGGATCCATAACCGCCGAAATTTTTTCAGGCCCGCGCTACGCGACCATCTTCGGCATGACCAGCCTGGCCGGTAATCTGGGCGCCGGCGCCGGGCCCTGGGCGACCGGTTATATTTACGACACGACGGGCAGTTACCTGCCGGCGTTCTGGCTGTGCATGGCCATGTTGGCGGTTTCGGCGATGGCCGTGTGGCTGGCCGCGCCGCGCAAGGTGCGGCTGGTCGCGGGGCGGGCGAAAAGGCGTTAAGCCGAATACCGGACCACTTCGCCGTTCAACTGGCACGTTGGCAGGGCCAGTTCCAGGAACCGATCAATGACATCTTCCGGCGGCTTAAGGCTTTCGGGTTTTTCGCCGGGATAGGCGATGGCGCGCATGGCCGTACGGGTCGGCCCGGGATCGAACAAATTGGCGCAAATGTTGGTCTTGGCGTTTTCCGCGGCGTAGGTCTTAACCATGCTTTCCAGCGCCGCCTTGGACACCCCGTAAGCGCCCCAATAGGGGGAATGACTCGCCGCCGCCGCCGAGGTCAGGAAGATCGCCCGCCCGGCGTCGGACATTTTCAAAAGCGGGTCGCAACTGCGCAACAGCCGCCAGTTGGCGGTCAGGTTGGTGGCGATGGTGGCCTCCCATTCTTTCGGCGGAACCTGCGCCATGGGGCTCAGGCGGGTCAGCAAACCGGCATTCCCGACCAGCACGTCGAGCCGTCCGAAACGCTCGAAGATCGATGCCCCCATGCGGTCGATGACGTCAAAATCAGTCAGGTCGGCGGGCACCAAAGTGGCATTTTCGCCGGTCAGTTCCCGTATTTCGTCGTCCAGTTCCTCCAGCGCGCCCTGGGTCCGGGCGACCGCGATAACGTGCGCCCCCTCACCGGCGAAGCGCCTGGCGATGGCCCTGCCGATGCCCCGCGAGGCGCCGGTGACTAGGGCGATGCGTCCGCTCAGGCGTCCGTCCGTCACCAAATCAGCCCTGGCCGCGTTCGCGCAGCAGCGATAACTGCAGCGGCGCCGGGCCGTCTTCGCGGTCGGTCAGGGGCAGCGGATATTCGCCACTGAAACAGGCATCGCAGAATTGCGGCGCGTCGTTGTTACGGGTTTCCTTGCCGACCGCCCGGTAGAGCGCGTCGAAGGAAATGAAGGCCAGGCTATCGACGCCGATGGTTTCAATCATTTCCTGCAAATTCATGCGCGAGGCCATCAGCTCTTCGCTTTCGGGGGTGTCGATGCCGTAATAACAGGAATGCGCCGTCGGCGGGCTGGAGATGCGCATGTGCACTTCGGCCGCCCCGGCGGCCCGGACCATATCGACGATCTTGACCGACGTGGTGCCCCGCACGATGGAATCATCGACCAGCACCACCCGCTTGCCTTCCAGGTAGCGGCCGTTGGCATTGTGTTTAAGCCTGACCCCCAGATTGCGGATCTGCTGGGTCGGTTCGATGAAGGTGCGCCCGACGTAATGATTGCGGATGATTCCAAGCTCGAAGGGTATGCCCGACTGTTCGGCATAGCCGAGCGCCGCCGCGACCCCGGAATCCGGCACCGGGACCACGACATCGGCGGCGACGTGGCTTTCCCGCGCCAGTTCGGCGCCGATGTTCTTGCGCACCTGATAAATATTATGGCCCTCGACATTGCTGTCGGGGCGGGCGAAATAGATATATTCGAAAATACAGAACTTGGTCGGTACGGTTACGAACGGGGAATAGCTATGCAGGCCGTCCTTGTCGATGACGATCATCTCGCCCGGCGCGATGTCGCGGACAAATTCGGCGCCGATGATGTCCAGCGCGCAGGTTTCCGAGGCCAGCAAATAGGCATCCCCGGTCTTGCCCAGAACCAGCGGCCGGACCCCATGGGGGTCGCGCACGCCGATCAGTTTTTCCCGGGTCATGGCGACCAGTGAATAGGCGCCATCGACCTGCCGCAAGGCATCGATCACCCGTTCGACGACGTTGGTGCCGTCGGATATGGCGATCAGGTGGATGAAGGTTTCCGTGTCGCTGGTCGACTGGAAGATGCAGCCCCTGTCGATCAGCGACTTGCGCAGTGTTCGGGCGTTTGTCAGGTTGCCGTTATGGGCGATGGCCAGGCCGCCGAACTTGAATTCCGCAAACAGCGGCTGGACATTGCGAATGGCCTCGTCACCGGTCGTCGAATAGCGATTGTGGCCGATCGCCATTTCGCCGGGCAGGCGGTCGATGACATCGCCGGAATTGAAATTGTCGCCGACCAGGCCCAGCGCCCGGTGGGAATGAAATTGCCGGCCGTCATAAGAGACGATGCCGGCGGCTTCCTGGCCCCGGTGCTGCAGGGCGTGCAGGCCCAGGGCGGTATGGGCGGCGGCATCGACGTGGCGGCAGATACCGAAGACACCGCATTCATCGTGGAAGTGATCGTCGTCCTGCACGGGCAGCGGCGGGATGGCGGGGAAGCATAGGTCTGGCATGGTGGCGGGCGTTTCCTTACTGCGAATTGCTGTCGATCAGGCGTTCCATTTCCTTGCGGATCTGCGCCCCGTAGCCTTCTGTGGTTCCGGCGTCTTCGCCTTTCGGCGATGGCGACACCAGCCCTTCCATCAACTTTCGGGCCTCTTCGATCTTGCGGGCCTGTTCCTGTACATCGGTGGCGGCCCGGTCGGCCTCGGCGGCCGTTTTCGCCGGTACCAGCGATCTCAGCCAATGGGCGCCGGTTTCGATCACCGGCATGGTGCGGGCGGATCGCAACCAGGTCGGTTGCTCATCCGGCGGGATCATCCATTCGACTCCCAGGTAGACCAGGCAAACGACGACGGCGCCCCGGGCCAGCCCGAACAGGAAGCCCAGGGACCGGTCCAGCGCATTCAGGGCACTGTCCTGGACCCGTTTGGAAATGGCCCGGGTCAGCAGCGACAGCACCGCCAGGGTGACGACGAAAACGATGACCCCGGTGGCCAGGTCGGCGAGCAGTTCGATGGCGATAATTTCGCGGGCATAGGGCTGCACGAAGGCGAAGCTGTAGAGCGTGATAAAGCCCGCCCCGACCCAGCCACCGACGGACAGCACTTCGTGAACGAAGCCGCGTGAATAGGCCAGAAACGCCGATACCAGCAGGACAATGGCGACGGCAATATCGGTAATGTTGACCGGCAGATCATCCATTGCGGCCACCGATTCCCGTCACTTTCGATGGCGCATGGAACAAAGCCAGCAAATCCGCCAGGTGTTCGATCTCGCGGATTTCCAGCCCGACGTTGCCGGCGCTTTTCTTGCCGCCGCGCTTTTTCGGAATGATGGCGCTGGTAAAGCCCAGCTTGGCCGCTTCCTTGAGCCGCGCATCCGTATGCGACACCGCGCGAACTTCGCCCGACAGGCCGATCTCGCCGAACACCACCGTACCCTGGGGCACCGGCACGCCGCTTAAACTGGATGCCAGTGCCGCCGCTACCGCCAGATCGGCGGCCGGTTCACCGACCCGCAGGCCGCCGGCGACGTTCAAGAATACATCGTTGCTGCCAATCGCCAGGCCACAGCGGGTTTCCAGCACGGCCAGCACCATGGACAGGCGACCGCTGTCCCAGCCGACAACGGCGCGCCGCGGCGTGCCGAGGGCGCTCGGCGCGATCAGGGTCTGAATTTCGACCAGCATCGGCCGGGTGCCTTCGATGCCGGCGAATACCGCCGCGCCGTTGATATCGCCCGTGTGGTCGCCCAGGAACAGGGCCGACGGGTTGGTCACTTCCATCAGGCCGCGTTCGGTCATTTCGAAAACGCCGATTTCGTCGGTCGGCCCGAAGCGGTTCTTGACGGCGCGTAAAATTCTGAACTGGTGGCTGCGTTCGCCTTCGAAATACAGCACCGTGTCGACCATGTGTTCCATCACCCGGGGGCCGGCGATCTGGCCTTCCTTGGTGACGTGGCCGACCAGGATGACGGTGAAGCCGCGTCGCTTGGCCTGGCGCACCAGTTCCTGGGCCGAGGACCGGACCTGGGATACCGTGCCCGGCGCCGAATCCAGATTGTCGACGAACATGGTCTGGATCGAATCGATGATCACCAGGCCGGGCGCTTCGCCCGCATCCAGGGTGGTGACGATATCGCGGACCGACGTGGCGGCGGCCAGTTGCACGGACGAATTGGCCAGACCCAGGCGCTCGGCCCGCATGCGCAGCTGGTCGATGGCTTCCTCGCCGGAAATGTAAATGACGGTCATCTGGCCCGATAACGCGGCGGCGGCCTGTAACATCACCGTCGATTTACCGATACCGGGGTCGCCGCCGACCAGCAGGGCCGTGCCCGGCACCAGTCCGCCACCGGTGACCCGGTCGAATTCGCCGATGCCGCTCAACCGACGGGGCGGTTTTTCGCTGCCCCCGGCCATGCCGACGATGGAAATTTTGCGCCCGCGGGCGGCGCCCAGGCCCTTGGGCGCGGCCTCGTTTATGGCTTCTTCGGATAATGAATTCCAGGCCTGACAGGCCTCGCACTGGCCGCTCCATTTGACGTGGCTGGCGCCGCACTCCTGACATACATAACGGGATGTGTTCTTGGCCAATGACGGTCCTTCAAGACTGATGCGGCGGGGCAGGGCTGACCCGTAGCGAGACCCCTGTCGTTTACGGGATTCCAGGCCGAAAAACAAGGATTCAACAGAGTTTTGCGATAAAAGGCGCACGGCAAGCCCGGGTGCGAACGCGCGACATGGGCTATTTACTTGTTCAGAGTTGCCCGCAGGTCCTCTAATACGTCTGCGGCGTTGAATTCCGCCGTATGGACGCACTGCTCGTAGGCATCCAAAATCGCCCGCCCGATATCCGATAGCGTAGCGCCGCCGCCGGATGCCCCGCCTTTTGCCGTAATAACGACCGACTGGCCGAGCGGCTTGTTAAGGGTTTCGAGCAAAAACCAGGCCCGCCGGTAATTGAGTCCCATTTCTTTCGCCGCTGCGGAAATTGACCCCAGGGAATCGATTTTCTTCATTAATTCCGCCTTGCCTGGTCCCAATACGCAGCCGCCAAGATCCAGCTTGAGTCGCAGACGGACCTTGTCATTCCTGGGTTTCGTCATTTTTCCTGCCTGACTTCACTATGGTGTATTGACAACAATACAATCGATATGACAATAAAATCATATCGATTTTTCGGGTTCAGCCCAAGATAATCAAAACGACGCCCCAGGGAGATTAACAATGTTTATTCGTGCCGCCTTGATCGCCGCCATATCTATTTTTTCCATTGGTGCGACCTCGGCCAAAGCCGACTCTGACTTTATCACCGTCGCTTCGACCACGTCGACGCAGAATTCCGGGTTGTTCAAGGTTATCCTGCCGGCGTTTAAGAAGATAAGCGGCATCGACGTCCGGGTCGTCGCCGTCGGCACCGGTCAGGCGATCCGGCTGGCCCGCAATGGCGACGCCGACGTGCTGTTCGTGCACCACAAACCATCGGAAGAAAAATTCGTCGCCGAGGGCTTCGGGGTCGAACGCCGGGATGTCATGTACAACGACTTCGTCATCGTCGGCCCGAAATCCGACCCGGCCCACATTCGCGGCATCAATGATGCCCTGAAGGCGTTTGCGATGATCGCCGGGACAAAATCCGTATTCGCCTCGCGCGGCGACGACAGCGGCACCAACAAGAAGGAACGCGGTCTGTGGAAAGCCGCCGGGATCGACGCCGCCGGCGCATCGGGCGGCTGGTACCGGGAAACCGGCTCGGGCATGGGGGCGACGCTCAACACGGCGGCCGGGATGGATGCCTATTCCCTGACCGATCGCGGCACCTGGCTCAGCTTCAAAAACCGCCAGGGCCTGGAAATTCTCTCGCAAGGCGATAAAAAACTGTTCAACCCTTACGGCGTCATTTTGGTCAATCAGGCGAAATACCCCCACATCAAAGCCGCCCAGGGCCAGGCCTTTATCGACTGGCTGGTTTCCGCCGCCGGCCAGAAGGCCATCGGGGATTACGCTATCGACGGTGAACAGTTGTTCTTCCCCAACGCATCGGGCGGCAGCGGCAGCTAAGGCCGCCGGTAAAACCGTTCCCACCACCCGTCATCCCGGGAAAATAAACGGCCGAGAAAGATTGACCCCCATCAACGCGGCGCGCAGCGACTTGGGTTAGCATCGCGACTAAAGCTCGACCCTGGGAGGCGAAATCATCGGGATCAGGAAGTATCTTGGTATTGCCGGTCGCAGGGCGCCAATGATGTGAAAAACAGCAACGGATCGATTTGATGTTCCAGATCCGCATACACGGCAGAGGTGGACAAGGCGTTGTTACGGCCGCCGAACTGCTGTCCGTGGCGGCCTTCATCGAGGGCACACACGCCCAGGCCTTTCCCAGTTTCGGTTCTGAGCGCATGGGGGCGCCGGTAATATCGTTCTGCCGGCTGGACGACAAGGAAATCCGTTTGCGCGAACCCATTTTGGAGCCGGACGCCCTGATTATTCAGGACACCACCCTGTTGCATTCCGTCGATGTCTTCCAGGGATTAAAATCGGATGGCTTCATCCTGATCAATTCAACCCGCACCTTTGATGATTTGGGTATTGCAGATTTTGTCGCCAAGTTTCCACCTCACCACGTGTGCATCGTCGGCGCCACGGAACTGGCTATGAAGCATGTTAAGCGCCCGGTCCCCAACGCCGCCCTTCTGGGCGGCTTCGCCGCCATTTCGGGACGACTTCACATGAAGTCAGTGGCCGAGGCTATTTTGGAAAAATTCCCCGGTGCCGTCGGCGATGCCAACGTCGCCGCCGCCAGGGAAGCGTACGACATCGCCAAGACCGCCTGACAGGAGCCCAGATATGCTGAAACAAATGGAAGGATCGGAAGCCGTCGCAAAAGCCGTGGCGCTGTGCCGTCCGGAAGTGGTTTGCGCCTATCCGATCACTCCCCAGACCCACATCGTCGAAGGGGTCGGCGCCCTGGTCAAGGACGGCACGCTCGAGAATTGCGAATTCATCAATGTGGAATCCGAATTCGCCGCCCTGTCGGTGGCTATAGGGGCATCGGCAGCCGGGGCGCGCACCTACACGGCGACGGCCAGCCAGGGCCTGCTGTTCATGGGCGAAGCCGTCTACAACGCCGCGGGCCTGGGCCTGCCCATCGTCATGACCATCGGCAACCGGGCCATCGGCGCCCCCATCAACATCTGGAATGATCATTCGGACAGCATGTCGATGCGCGATTCAGGCTGGATTCAATTGTACGCCGAAACCAATCAGGAGGCCCTGGACCTGCATATCCAGGCCTTCCGGTTGGCCGAGGAATTGAGCTGCCCGGTGATGGTCTGCATGGACGGCTTCATCCTGACCCACGCCTACGAGCGCCTGGACATCCCGGCCCAGGAAGAAGTCGATGCTTTCCTGCCGAGCTTCGAGCCGGTACAGGTTCTGGACCCCGACGACCCCTATTCCATCGGCGCCATGGTCGGCCCCGAGGCCTTCACCGAGGTGCGCTATCTGGCCAATGACACCCAATTGCAGGCGTTGAAACTGATTCCGGAAATCGGCGCGGTTTTCCAGGAAGTGTTCGGTCGGGAATCCGGTGGACTGATCCACGAATACAGGACAGAGGACGCCGAAACCCTGGTCATCGCCTTGGGTTCCGTCAACGGCACCATCAAGGAAGTGATCGACGATATGCGCGATGACGGTATCGCTATCGGATCGGTCAGCATTTGTTCGTTCCGTCCGTTTCCCCTGGATCATCTAAGGGATACCCTGGCTGGCGCGAAACGTATCGTGGTGGTTGAGAAAAGTCTGGCCCCGGGGTTAGGTGGAATCGTCGACTCCAACGTCAGGATGTCGCTGCGGGGCTCCGCTCAACCGGTTTACACCGTCATTGCCGGCCTCGGCGGTCGATCCATCACCAAGGAATCCCTGCGAGAAGTCTTCGAAGTGGCCGGCGAGGACAGGCTGCCGGACCTTCAGTTCCTCGATCTCGATCATGCCGCGGTCGAACATGAAATCGTCCGTGCCCGCAGGACCAGACGGTCCGGTCCGACGGCGGAACACATCCTGCGTCAGAAGGCCGGGGGGCCACGCAAATGACCGATCATACCCCGCAGACCGTCAAGTTCTATCAAACCGGCACCCACACCGTCGGCAACCGGTTACTCGACGAAAGCAAGCGAACGGTGCAGGCCAGCATGGACCGGTCGAACGCCATCACGTCCGGCCACCGGGCGTGCCAGGGCTGTGGTGAGGCGCTCGGCGCGCGTTATGCGCTCGATGCGGCGATGCGTGCCACCGGCGGCCAACTAATCGCCGTTAACGCCACCGGCTGTCTGGAGGTGTTCACCACCCCGTATCCCGAAACCTCGTGGCAGCTGCCGTGGCTGCATTCCCTATTCGGAAATGCGCCGGCCGTCGCCACCGGCGTCGCCGCGGCATTGCGTGTCAAAGGCCGGAAAAATGTCAGAGTCGTCGCCCAGGGCGGAGATGGCGGCACCACCGACATCGGCTTCGGCTGCCTGTCCGGCATGTTCGAACGCAACGACGACGTGCTTTATATTTGCTACGATAACGAGGCCTATATGAACACCGGTGTCCAGCGCTCCAGCGCCACCCCGCCCCTGGCCCGCACGGCGACGACGCAAGCCATCGGCGAAGCGCCGGGTAACGTCTTCGGCACCGGTAAATATTTGCCGCTGATCGCCATGGCCCATAACATTCCCTATGTGGCGACCGCTACCGTCGCCGACCTGCACGATCTGGAGGCCAAGGTAACCAGGGCGATGGCCATCTCCGGAGCCCGTTACATTCACATCCTGGTTCCTTGCCCGCTGGGCTGGGGCACGGCGTCCGATGCGACTATCCGGATCGCCAGACTGGCCGTCGAGAGCGGCCTGTTCCCGCTTTTCGAGGCCGAACAGGGGGAGATCACAAACGTCAAGAAAATACGCCGTCAGGCGATGGTCGAGGACTATCTGCGCATCCAAAAGCGTTTCGCCCACCTGTTCCGCAAGGGCGCCAAGGAGATCGACAAAATCGCGGCGATCCAGCGCATGGCCGATCACAACATCAGGCGTTTCGGCTTGCTGGACGGGGAGCCATCGTCATGAAAAAACAGCTGCCGTTCGCCATCACCCTGGACCCCGGCACTTCCCTGGCCAATTTGACCGGTTCATGGCGCACGGAAAAACCGGTCTACCTGGACCGGCTGCCGCCCTGCAATAACGCCTGTCCGGCCGGCGAGAACATCCAGGGCTGGCTCTATCATGCGGAAGAAGGCGACTATGAAACGGCGTGGCAATTGCTGATGCGGGAAAACCCGATGCCGGCGGTCATGGGGCGGGTCTGTTATCACCCGTGCGAAGGCGCGTGCAACCGGGCCGATCTGGACGAAGCCGTCGCCATTCATGCCGTCGAGCGTTTCCTTGGCGACCTGGCTCTCACCAACGGCTGGAAGCCGGACCTGACGCTTCGCTCGACGGGAAAGCGGGTACTTGTCGTCGGCGCCGGGCCCAGCGGATTGTCGGCCGCCTATCATCTGCGGCGCCTGGGCCATGCCGTGACCATTCGGGAAGCAGGCCCCGTGGCTGGCGGCATGATGCGTTTTGGAATTCCCAAGTACCGCCTGCCGCGCGATATTCTGGATAAGGAAATTCGGCGCATCCTCACGCTCGGCGTTAACCTGGAACTCAACCGCACGGTCGACAATATCCCCGCGGCTTTCGAAACCGATGGTTTCGACGCCGTCTTCATCGCCGTCGGCGCCCATCTGGCCAAAAGGATCGATATCCCGGCCCACGCCGCCGGAAAAATTCTCGACGCCGCCACCGTATTGCACGACCTGGAAACCGGAGCCGAGCCGCCGCAGCTGGGCCGCCGGGTCATTGTCTACGGCGGCGGCAATACGGCCATGGACGTAGCCCGCACGGCCAGGCGTCTGGGCGTCGATGAAGCGATGATCGTTTACCGGCGCTCGCGCACCGAAATGCCCGCCCACGACTTCGAAGCGACGGAAGCGGAAGACGAAGGCGTCCTGATCCACTGGCTTCGCACCATCAGACAAATCGACGAGACCACGTTCACCGTCGAAAAAATGCAGATCGACGGCGATGGCCGGCCGCAACCGACGGGAGAATTTGAAACCCTGGAGGCCGACACCCTGATCCTGGCCCTGGGCCAGGACGTGGATACCTCGTTCCTCGAAAAAATTCCCGGCGTCGTCATCGCCTCCGATGGGGTGGTCGATGTCGATATGCGGATGATGACCGGCTATCCCGGCCTGTTCGCCGGCGGCGACATGGTGCCGTCGGAGCGTACCGTCACCGTCGCGGTCGGCCACGGCAAGAAAGCGGCCCGTCATATCGACGCCTGGCTCAGGGGCAAGACACTCGAAAAACCGGCAAAGAATAAACTGGCCGAGTTTGAAAACCTGAACACCTGGTATTACGACGACGCGCCGCAATCGGTGCAGCCGGAACTCGATATCATCCGCCGCCAGACCAGCTTCGATGAAGTCACCGGCGACCTGGACGAAGGCAACGCCCTGTTCGAGGCGCGGCGTTGCCTGTCCTGTGGCAACTGCTTCGAATGCGACAACTGTTATGGGGTCTGCCCCGACAATGCGGTCAGGAAGCTGGGGCCTGGCAAGCGTTTCGAGTTTATTTACGATTTCTGCAAGGGCTGCGGTCTATGCGCCGCCGAATGCCCGTGCGGCGCCATCGAAATGATACCCGAAAGCATCTGAAGGAGGAACATGTCGTGAAGATGCAATTTCTTCTCTTCCAGGACGAAACGGATAAGCCAAACCACGGTTTGATGTTCGATTTGCCCAGCGTGCCGCAGGCCGGTGACCGGGTGACGATCTCGCGTCCCGGTCAGGAAGGCTATACGAATTACATTGTCCGCCGCAGCCAGTGGGATCTGGATTTACCCGATGCCAAAACGTCCCGTCGCGCCGGCGAGATCGTCGTCGGCAGCGCCAGCGCCGTGACCGTGGAATGTATGTTCACGGTCGGACCGTATTCGTCGGAAGAACACAAGTGAACCGATAAAGCCGCTCTTGATTAATATAGTAATTATACTATAAGGCGTCCTCGAAATTGTCGAGGATCACGACGGCGATACCTGCCACGCCATGTACACGGTCCGGTTCGGTGAAGCCGTCTATGTCCTTCACGCTTTCCGCAAGAAGGCAAAAAAGGGGATCGCCACACCAAAACGGGAAATGGATCTGGTGAAATCTCGCTTCAAACTGGCGCAGGCACATTTCAGGCAGGAGCAAAAGGCATGACGAAAATTGCCAAAGGCAGCGGCAACGTATTTGAGGACCTGGGCTTACTCGAGGCCGACGATCTGCAAGCCAAGGCCGAAATCACCCGGCAGATTCACAACATCATCAAGGAGCGCAAGCTGACGCAAAAGGCCGCGGCGAAGCTGCTCGGCATCGCCCAGCCGGACGTGTCCAACCTGATGAACGGACGCTTCACCGGCTTTTCAACCGAACGGCTGTTCCATCTGCTGAACGCACTCGACCGTGACGTGGAAATCGTCATCCGTCGCAAACCGACGAACCGCAAGGCGGCGGGAGTAAGGGTCGTCGCCGCGTGAGATTAAACTTGGGCGGAAACGCCCTAGGCCCGCACCGCCATCCGGATCGGGCCGTCGGCGCGGCCGTTGATGAACTGGTCGACGTGTTCGTTGCCCGAATGGTCGATGTCGGCGACCGGGCCGGCCCAGATGATCTTGCCGTCGTAGAGCATGGCGATGCGGTCGGCGATTTTTCGCGCGCTGGCCATGTCGTGGGTGATCGACAGGCCCGTGGCGCCGAGTTCGCGGGTGGTCTTGACGATCAGGTCATTGATCACGTCGGCCATGATCGGGTCGAGCCCGGTGGTCGGTTCGTCGAAAAAGATGATTTCCGGGTCGGCCGCGATGGCCCGGGCCAGGCCGACCCGTTTTCGCATGCCACCGGACAGTTCCGCCGGTGACAGGTCGGCGACATCGGCGCCCAAGCCGACCTGGGCCAGCTTCGCGATGGCGATTTCCTTGGCTTCGGCCAGGTTCACCCGCTTTTCGGCAAGTAACCCGAAGGAGACGTTGTGCCAGACCGGCAGGCTGTCGAACAGGGCACCGCTTTGAAACAGCATGCCGAACTTGTGATTGATCCGTTCGCGGTCACTGGCCGAACAGCCGACGGTCTGTTCGCCATCGACCTCGATGGAGCCACTATCGGCGTACAGCAGGCCCAAAATGCATTTCAGCATGACCGATTTGCCGGTGCCGGAACCACCGATCACGACCACGGATTCGCCGACCCCGACGTCGAGCGACAGGCCGTTCAGGACGACCTTGGGGCCGAACGCCTTGCGGACGTCTTTTAGCGATATCTTGGGTACGATCTCGGTCATTTTGTGAAAAACATTTCGGTAAGAATATAGTCGAAGCACAGGATCAGGATCGAAGACGAGACCACGGCGTTGGTCGTCGCGGTGCCGACGCCCTGGGCCCCGCCCTTGGAATTATAACCGTGATAGCAGCCCATCAGGGTAACGATAAAGCCGAACACGGCGGCCTTGACCAGGCCCGAGTTGACGTCTTCGGCCTGCAGGAAATTATAGGTCTGCTGCAAATAATTAGAGGCGTTAAAACCGAGCTTGTAGACGGCGACGATATAGCCGCCGAAGACGCCGATGATATCGGCGACCAGGACCAGCGCCGGGAACATCAGCAAACCGGCGACCAGCCGGGGCGCGACCATGTATTTCATCGGGTTGGTCGACAGCGTGGTCAGGGCGTCGATCTGTTCGGTGACCCGCATGGTGCCGATCTCGGCGGCCAGCGAGGCGCCGATACGTCCGGCCACCATCAAACCGGCCAGCACCGGCCCCAGTTCGCGGGTGATCGACAGCACGACGACGTTGGCGACGGCGCCTTCGGCGGAAAAACGGGCGAACCCGGTATAACTTTGCAGGGCCAGGACCATGCCGGCAAAGATCGCGGTCAGGCCGACGACCGGCAGCGAATAGAAGCCGATTTCGACCATCTGCTTGGCCAGAATGCGGAAATAGAATGGCGGCCTGGCGACATGAGACACGGCGGTGATGGTGAACAGGGTCAGCCGGCCCGCCGTCTCGAGGAAGCCCAGAAAGAAACCGCCGATCAATTGCAGAAATTTCATTTACCCGCGCCACCCAGGTATAGCCGGTGATAGCGCTGCCCGAGTCCGGTGAGGATTTCATAGCCGATGGTGCCGGCGGTCGCGGCGACCTCATCGACGGTAATTCCCGGGCCGATCAGGTCAATCATCGCACCCGGCCTGGCGACGCCATCGGGAATATCGGTCACATCAAACGTAATCAGGTCCATAGAAACCCGTCCCACCAGCGGCACCCGGTATGTCTCAAGAATGCCGAAACCCTTGTTGCTCAAGGCGCGAAGATAACCGTCGGCGTATCCGACCCCGACGGTGGCCACACGGCCCTTGCGCGCAATCGTGTGTGTCGCACCATAGCCAACGGTCTGGGGGGTGTCAACGTCACGAATTTGCAGAATTTTTCCTTGTAATCTAATGACTTGCGCCATTGGATTGGGCTTTCCCGGGGTCGGGTTAATGCCATAGAGCGCGGACCCCGGACGGGCCAGATCGAAATGATAATCCGGGCCCAGAAATACGCCCGAGGAATTGGCGAACGACGCCGGCAGGCCTGGAAAAAGCCTCAGCGCGCGGGTGAAATCATCGAGCTGCCGGCGGTTCTGCGGGCTGGCGCTTTCGTCGGCGGAAGCCGGGTGGCTGATGATGTGAGAAATATTCATGCCGGCCAATCGGTCGGGCTCGGCGGCCAGCGTCGCCAGTTCGTCCGGCGCAAGCCCCAGGCGCAACATGCCGGTGTCGACGTGAATGTCGGCGGGGGCATCGGGACGAAAGGCTTTCCAGGCGGCAATGTCTTCCAGGGAATTCAGCACCGGTATCAGCCGGTGCTCGATACAGGCCTGCCCGGTGGCGGTTCCGGAATGAAACAGCGGCCCGCACAGCAGATGAATGGTGGCGTCAATTTTGCCCGCCTCGAGCGTCTGGCGCAGGCTAACGCCTTCACCCGGCAGGGCGACGAAAAAATGCCGGCAACCGGCGGCGTGAAGCGTCAATGCGGCGTGTTTTGCACCCAGGCCGTAGGCGTCGGCCTTGATGGATGCGCCGCAATCGGCCCCGTTCAGACGATCTTTCAGCAACCGCCAGTTGGCGGCCAGGGCATCGAGATCAATGCTCAGGATGGCGGTGTTCAATAATCTTGCCGGTGGTGGCGGTCCAGGTCTCCGAAGCGGGTAAATTCGCCGGTGAACTGCAGGGTGATGGTGCCGACCGGGCCGTGCCGCTGTTTGGCGACGATGATTTCGGCAAGGTTGCGGATCTTCTCCAGGCGTTCTTCGTTGCGTTGCTGACGCTGGACAAATTTGTCATCGTTTTCGTTGTCGTGCTGGGACATACCCTTGCGTTCCAGGTAATATTCCTCGCGAAAAATAAACATCACCACATCGGCGTCCTGTTCGATGGACCCGGACTCACGCAAGTCCGACAGCATCGGGCGTTTGTCTTCACGCTGTTCGACGGCGCGAGACAACTGCGACAGGGCGATCACCGGAAGATCAAGCTCCTTGGCCAAGGTTTTCAGGCCACGGGTGATTTCCGAAACTTCCTGGACGCGGCCATCGTTACGGGAACTCGAACTACCGGAAATAAGCTGCAAATAGTCAACCACGATCAGGCTTAACCCGTGCTGCCGCTGCAGGCGGCGGGCCCGGGTGCGCAGGGCGCTGACGGTCAGCGCCGGGGTGTCGTCGATGAATATGGGCAGGTCGTGCAGGGTCTGGCTCATGGCCGCCAGGCGGTCAAATTCCGGAGTCGTGATCTTGCCCTTGCGGATGCTGTCGGACGGCGTCTGGGTTTGTTCCGATATGATACGCGTGGCCAGTTGTTCGGCCGACATTTCCAGCGAGAAAAAGCCGACGATGGCGCCTTCGGCGCCGCCCGACTGATAATGGGAATAGGCGGCGTTGTAGGCGATGTTGGTGGCCAGGGCGGTCTTGCCCATAGACGGTCGCCCGGCCAGGATAATCAGATCGGACCGATGCAGGCCACCCAGCATGGCGTCCATATCGGTCAGGCCCGAGGTCACACCGGCGAGCGCGCCATCGCGCTTGTGGGCGGCCTCGGCCATTTTGATGGCCTCGATGATCGATTCCTTGAAGGGCCTGAAACCGCGTTCGGATTCGCCCTTGGTCGCCAGGTCATACAGGGTCTGTTCGGCTTCTTCGATCTGGGTTACCGCGGTGTCTTCGACGTCGCCGCCGTAGGCCCGGTTGACCACATCTTCACCCAGGCCGATCAATTCCCGCTTGAGGTACAGATCGTAAACGATGCGTCCATATTCGCCGGCGTTGATGATCGACACCACACTGCCCACCAGTTCGACCAGATAGGCGCCGCCGCCGATGTCGGCGAGGCCGGTATCCTGTTCGAAATAACGCTTCAGGGTAACCGCGTCGGCGATCTGGCCGCGTTCGATCAGTTTCGTGGCGGCCTCGTAGATAAGCCCGTGCTCGGCCCTGGCGAAATGCTCGGGGCGCAGGAATTCCGATACTTTTTCGTGCGCCCGGTTATTGGCGAAGATGGCCCCAAGCAAGGATTTTTCGGCTTCGATATTGTAGGGCAGGGTGCGAAAGGCGCTGTGGTGACTTTCCGGGGTCGGGTCTTCGGTATCATTGGCGGGCGGAAAGGGGACGGTTGTGGGCATAGTCTTTTGAACTTTTCTAATCGTCGGCGGGCGCCATATTCATAGAACATCGACACGGAAAAAGTGAGACCATTTTTGCCTGTGGATTATTTGTACAATGTGGACAAAGATGGCGCAATCAGGCCGCCCATTGGCCTGCCTTCGATTGGCCGGGCTTTTCCATCTCGTCGCCGAGCAGATATTCGCGGGTCAGCGGCACCGCATCCTGGTTTTTGGCCAGTTGAATCTGAAAAACGACGCTGCCCAGATGGCGAAACGACATTTCACTGGCCGCCAGATAGTATTCCCACATGCGGCAGAAGCGTTCGTCATACAGGGCCGCAATCTCGTCGCGGTTGGTCCTGAACCGGCGCCGCCAATGGTTCAGCGTATAGGCGTAGTGCAGGCGCAGGATTTCAATATCGGTGGCGATCAGGTCTGTTTTTTCCGAGACTCGAACAATTTCCGACAGCGCCGGGCTGTATCCGCCCGGGAAAATATATTTCCGGATCCACGGATCGGTAAGACCCGGGCCGTCGGTGCGGCCGATTGTGTGCAGCAAGGCGATGCCGTCATCGCCCAGCAGGTCGTGAATCTTGTCGAAATAGGCCGAATAGTGGCTGACACCCACATGCTCGAACATGCCGACTGAAACGATGCGGTCATAGTGGCCCACATGTTCGCGATAATCCCTCAGGTAGAATTGTACACGGTCTTCCAAACCGGCAAGCCGGGCCTTTTCGCGGCTGACTTTCAGTTGTTCCCGGGACAAGGTCAGGCCATCGACCCGAATACCGTCCGCGGCTTGCGCCAGATACAAGGCGAGGCCGCCCCAGCCGGAACCGATATCGAGGATACGCTGGCCCGGTTGAAGCAGCAGTTTTCTTTCGATCAGTCGTTTCTTGTTTTCCTGGGCGGTTTCCAGGCTGTCGTTCGGACTATTGAAATAGGCGCAGGAATATTGCCGGTCGGCATCGAGGAACAGATCATATAGCCGCCCCGACAGGTCGTAATGATGGGCGACATTCCGCCGCGATTTGCCAAGCGGATTGAATTGGTAGGCCCGTCGGACAAGGCGGAAACAGGCTTCGGTAAACTTGTTGAAAGCGTGCCAGTCGGTGGCCTCTACATTACGACCGATCAGCATCAGAAGATCATAGATGTCGCCATTTTCGATGGTCATGGTGCCATCGGTATAGGCTTCGCCGGCGGCGGTTTGGGTACGTAAAAACAGGCTGTGATGCAGTGATTTGTCGTGCAGGCGAACGGTGAGACCGGATTGTCCGGTCTTGTTCTTGCCAAACTCATGGGTTTGGCCGTCCGAGTCGATGACGGTCAAAGAGCCCATCCCGATCAGATGGTTCAACATTCTCGACAGTAACATGAGCCTAAATCCGTATTGCTCTCTTACTAACCGAACATCGATTCTTAATATAGCACAAAAAAACGGCGCCCCAAAGCTCGGAGGCGCCGTTTCCGGTGTTTTTGATTCCGCGTATCAGACGGGCACCGGCATCAGTTCCCGGATTTTTCCCCGGCTTCGTCTGTCCCGGCGGCGGCCTCGACGCCGTCTTCCAAGGCGGCATCGGTCGCTTCTGCCTCGGCGGCCAGTTCATCGGCGGCCATGTCGGCGGCGGCGGCATCTTCGATGTTCTCGAAGACTTCTTCCGTTTCGGGCGCCTGGTCTTCTTCTTCATCCATGCCGGTGACGGCCCTGCCGGTTTGTTTCTGAATTTTAGCTTCTTCTTCCGAGCGGGCGACGTTGACGACGATGGCGACGGATACTTCGGGATGCAGGTTGGCGTTGACGTTAAACAGGCCAAGGGACTTGATCGGCTGGGCCAGGTCGATTTGCTGACGGGTTACCGTAAAGCCGGTCTCGGTTACTGTGGCGGCGATGTCCCTGGCGTTGACGGATCCGTAAAGCTGACCGGATTCGCCGGCCTGGCGAACCAGAATGACGTTCAGGCCGGCGAGCTTCTCGCCGACTTTTTCGGCTTCGCCGCGTTGTTCCAGGTTGACGGCTTCAAGCTGGGCGCGTTGGACTTCGAAATGGCCGCGATTGGCCTCCGTCGACCGCAATGCCTTGTGTTGAGGCAATAGAAAATTGCGCGCATAACCGGGTTTGACATTGACCACGTCGCCCATCTGACCGAGCTTTTCAATTCGTTCCAGCAGTATAACTTCCATCTTTTTTCTCCTGACCCGACGAACGGGTATACCAAAAAATCTTGTTCGTTTTACACCTGACCCTGGTCAGGAGCCTTGAAATGCCGTCGTATGCCGGCCCATTGCTCTATCAGTCCGGCGGCTATGACAATCAGGGCGATCCAGCCGGACAGTAACAAAACCATATAAAATACCGTCAGCAGAACTCCCGGGTAAGGCACGGCGCGGGCCAGATTATGGACCACCGAGAGCCCCAGAAAGAAAAACGGCAGGCCCAATATCATCACCAGATTTCGGCCGAAATACGCTATTTCTCCTTGTTCCGACAAACTCCCGAGCAAGCTCAGGGCCGCCGCGGCTATCAAAAACCAGGATATCCGGTCCGGCAAGGTCAATTCCGATATTCCGGAACCGGGCCTGATCGAAGCCTTCAACCTGTTCAACACCGCCAACGCAATCGATACGTTAATGATGCTCATCACAATCCACGACATTCCCAGGTATCCCGGGAACAGGGCCGACCAGGCCCCCAGCATATTCTCCCGGCCGCTATCTTGCAGGCCCGGCATCAAATAGGAAAAGACCCGTTCCAGTATGGACTGGATCATTCCCTGCAGTCCGCCTTCCTGGCCCAAGGCCAGGAAATAAGCCAGCGCGAACAGCGCCGCGGCGAAAATCGCCAGCATCGCCAGAATGGTCCCGGCGGGGGTCCATTCTTCCGTGATCACGCCGTTACCATCGCTCACTTGCCAGCGGATCAATGCCAGCCG